>Ga0302243_1000072_pt1 | contig 122916 bp, 129 predicted proteins | sample AAG_UR_Met_MG_FD_193514 | JGI IMG/M metagenome (GOLD analysis project Ga0302243, IMG submission 193514) | Enriched activated sludge microbial communities from anaerobic digester in WTTP, New Holstein, Wisconsin, United States - AAG_UR_Met | ecosystem: Engineered > Bioreactor > Anaerobic >... | reverse complement strand
GCAAAACTTTCCCATATTGACATACTTTTCGTTTATGGTGTCACCTTTGCCTGGCATGGATCTATAGGGTTTATATGGGGTTTAAGCTTTGCGGTTCATTTTAGGGCAATTATGCAACAAAGCAGGTAATTCTAATTATTGTCCTATTAATTGATTATTATTGATATTTTTGTGCTACATATAGAACATTTTTCATTTATTAAATTAATTTTTACATTATGATTTCTTTTGATAACCGTATTTTTACATACTGGACACAACGTATCATTATGGGCAGGTACATTTCCTAGATACACATAATTTAGTTTTCTCTCGGCTATCTCTTTTGCTCGATAAAGGGTTTCAGAACGTGTAGATTCTATTTTCATTTTATACATAGGCCTATATGCAGAAAAATGCAGAGGGATATCCCTATTCAGCTCTGCAACAAAATTGACAAGCTTTTCAATATCTTCGTCTGAGTCATTTAATGTTGGAATTAGGAGATTTGTAATTTCAATATGAGTTTCTTTTGATGCAGTCCTTATTGTTTCAAGAACTGGTCTTAACTTACCACCACATATTTTCTGATATAACTCCTCTGAGAAAAATTTAAGATCAATATTCATTGCATCAATATATGGGAGGGCCTCTTTCAAAGGTTTTGGATTAATGAAGCCATTTGTTACCCAGACGTTTTTGATGCCTTCTTCTTTAGCTATCTTTGATGTGTCAATCACATATTCATAGAATATAGTGGGCTCTGTATAAGTGTAAGAAATTGATTTACAATTATAGGATTTAGCTAACTCAACAATCTTTTTTGTTTTTAAAAAACGATCTTTTATATCATTAGGCGTGGATTGAGAAAGATCATAGTTTTGACAGTTTTCACAGAATAGATTACACCCAGGTACTCCAAATGAAAGAGAGTATGAACCTGGATAAAAATGATAAAGGGGTTTTTTTTCAATTGGATCAACATGAAAATATAGTTTTTCTAAATCACTTTCTCCATAAACTAGTGTATTTAGCTTCCCATCTAGATTTATTCTTGCCTTACATTTACCCCTTTTATCCGGCTCAATAAGACAAACATGTGGGCACAATAGGCACCTCATACTGCTGTTTTCTTTTCTATAAAAAAGTGCCTCTCTCATGCTCTGACTGTTGTCTTAATACTATTTTAATTTATCTAAAAAAGAAAATTATTTTTTATAGGATTTTATTTTTTGAAGTGCTTCGTCGAAATCCTCTTTAGTAACGTAATCTGTCTTGTCAAGATTCTTTCTTATTGCATTAAGCCCTGCTTCCCTGACAAGAGATTTTATATCCGCACCCGTAAAACCTTCTGTTGGCCCAACTAATTCGTTGATATCAACGTCTTTTAATGGCATTCCTTTTGTGTGAATCTTTAATATCTCTAACCTTGATTCCTTATCTGGCAGAGGAATTTCTACGATCACATCAAATCTTCCTGGCCTTAAAAGTGCCTCATCTAAAATGTCTGGCCTATTTGTTGCAGCAATTACAATTACTCTTTCTAAAGATTCTACACCATCCATCTCTGTCAATAACTGATTTACCATTCTTTCAGTAACTTTTGCACCCGTTTCCTGCCCTCTTCTCGGTGCAATTGAATCTATTTCATCAAAAAATATAATTGCTGGTGCCACCTGTCTTGCTTTACTAAAGATTTTCCTTATCCCCTTTTCACTTTCTCCAACCCATTTGGAGATTAGCTCAGGCCCTCTAATTGCAATGAAGTTTGCTTCACTCTCAGTTGCAACTGCCTTTGCAAGGAGAGTCTTTCCACAACCAGGCGGACCATATAAAAGGATTCCTTTTGGCCCTTCAACTTTTATCTTCTTGAACACTTCAGGATACTTTAGTGGCCATTCAATAGCTTCTTGCAATCTCTGTTTTACCTCTTTTAGGCCCCCTATATCACTCCACTTCACAGTTGGAACTTCAACTAAAGCCTCTCTCATAGCAGAAGGTTCAACTTCAAGAAATGCTAGATCAAAGTCATTTTTAGTTACTTCAAGTTTATTTAGAATTTCGGGGGTAATTTCAATATCGCCCCTAATATCAGGAATGACCCTCCTCAATGCCTTCATGCCTGCCTCTTTGCATAGTGCTTCAAGATCTGCACCACTGTATCCGTGTGTTTTTGAAGCGTAGTGTGAAATGTTTACCTCTTCAGATATAGGCATGCTCCTTGTATGCACCTGAAGGATTTCTTTTCTGTCATTTACGTCTGGCACACCAATTTCAATCTCTCTATCAAATCTTCCGGGCCGTCTCAATGCAGGGTCAATAGTATCAGGTAAGTTTGTTGCAGCAATCACTACAACTTTACCTCTTGTTTTTAATCCATCCATTAAAGTAAGAAGCTGGGATACCACCCTTCTTTCAACTTCTCCCTTTGATTCTTCCCTTTTGGGAGCTATTGCATCTATTTCGTCTATGAAAATTATAGCCGGGGAATTTTCTCCTGCATCCTCAAAAACTTTTCTAAGATTCTCTTCAGATTCGCCATAATATTTACTCATTATCTCTGGCCCGTTAATAGAGGTGAAGTATGCATTTATCTCATTTGCAAGCGCCTTAGCTAGGAGAGTTTTTCCTGTTCCAGGAGGACCGTATAGTAACACTCCTTTTGGTGGGTCTATACCTAGTTTTGAAAATACTTCAGGATGTTTCATTGGCATTTCAATCATTTCCCTAATTTTCTGGATTTCATCCTTAAGCCCACCAATATCTTCATAGGTAACATCAGGCATTTTGGATATCTCAGATTCTGATACCGGTTTTGTGGAAATGGTAATCTTCGTGGAGGGAACAATTTTTAGAATACCCCTCGGATTTGTTTTTGTAACTACAAATGGGAGGTTCCTATTAAAAATCTCAAAGGCAAAAATATTATTTTGGACAATCGGGATATCTTTAAACTTATCCTTAAAATAACTTGAAAGATCACCAGAAAATTGCATATCAGCTTGCATCGGGGCTAGTGTAATCGCTTTTGCGTCCTTAACCTCAGCTCTCGATATTGTTACTTTGTCACCAAGTAACGCACCAGAGTTCTTTCTTATTATGCTATCCATTCTGATTATATCAGAATCTTCTTCAATGTCTGGCAATGCTTTCGCGGCTGTTACCTTTTCTCCTTTAATTTTTACAACCTCACCATAATTTAGGTACATCGTTCTCATTGTATTGGGGCCAATTCGTACAATGCCTTTCCCCACATCGAGTTTTTCTGCACTTCCTACAACAAGTTCTACTTCATTTTTTTCTTTCATATTTAACACCATAATATTAAATTAACATTAAGTTAAGCTAATATTAAGTTATATTAATCATTTATAAATCTTATGGTTTAGCTTGCAAAACTGACATTTGAAAAAAACTGCCTTCTATTCGTCGTACTGCTCTAGCTTTCTGGCAAAATCATTACTACTACTATCAGATTTGAAAACATCGTCAACTTCAAAAGAGACATCCTTATCCAAACGAGCTGGTCTTTTTTTATTGATGGCATTTTTAACAAAGTCATCGTAATCATCATGCCTCACTTCAAAAAGCTCATTTTGATTAGATAATCTGCGCTCAATCTCTTCTATCTCTCTATAAATCATATCAAGATTGTTCTTAATTCGTCTAATTGAGTCCTTCAAAGTTTCAACTTCATAACTGCCTTCTTTCCTGTCATCATCGAAAAGATAGTTCATTAAGTCACCAATAACAATTTGCTTTTCTAATTTAAATAGATATTGTTCATTTTTGAAAATATTTGGCTAAACTCTAAGTTACTCTTTAATCTCTCAGGTGTTGCCATTTCTCTTTTTATTTCGTATCAAAATAAAAAACTCCAACACCATTAATGTAACTGAAGTGAAATTTTTAAATTAGCTTTTATTCAAGCTCACCTTCTAGCTTTAAGGTAATTTTTCTAAAAATACCCTTAAGCGTATAAATTTCTCTTCTTGTATTAAATCCTCTTGCTAATACATGCTTAAAAACAGTTAATGCATTATTTCTTCTATATTCCCTTTCTTCAACAATTGACAGGATCTTCTTGAAATCTTCTATCAGTAGATTCTTTTCTAGTAATCCATTCTCATCAAGAGAGTTTGTTTTTATACAACAATTAGACTTGAAAAGTTCATAGAGAATTATCGAAAGAGCATGGGAAACATTCATTGTTGGGTACCTCTTATCTGTTGGAATTATAGTTATTGTATCACACATCTTAACTTCTTCATTCCTAAGCCCGCTGCTTTCCCTACCAAGAACTATGCCTATTTTAAATTCAGGTGACATTTTCTTTGTGATATTTTCTATTGTAATATAATTCCTTAGCACTCCACCACTTGTGTTTGCACTTGTTGCAATTGACATATCAACATAAGTTAAGGCCTCCTCTAAACTCTTCACAATTATAGCTGATGTTAGGATATCTTCGGCATGAACTGCTAATTTATAGGCTTCATCCCCTATTTCGACAGGATTAACTAAAATAAGATTATAGAAACCGAAATTTTTCATCACCCTGGCTACACTACCGATATTGCCGGGAGTTTCAGGCTCTACAAAAATTATATAAAACATTAAGTGAAAGAAGATATAAAGATAAAGATAAAGTTTTTGGTGCATTTATGGAAACATCCTTGGGAGTCGATATAATTTCCCGTGACCCAAGAATTTATGCTATGGTAATAATTTCAAGGGAAGGAAACAGATTTTTGCCTGTTTTGAAGGAAAGCGGATCAAGGCTTAAGCTCCTGAAATTAATAAAAAAATACTCCCCTATTTACATGGGAATCGATTCTACCGAAGAATTCTCTAGACATGATCTGGAGAAGTTATCAAAACATGTTTCGATAGTCCAAGTTACTGGTAAGTTTGATGATTTTACATCCCTTCCTGTACTTGCAAAAAGACATAGGATCAGCTTAAATCCAAAAAATCCTTTTGACGAAGCATATGCACTTTCTAGACTTCCATTTGAAGGGATAGGATATAAACTAAAGATGTATGAAGATGAAACTGAAATATTAGTTTCTAGCGGCAGAAGCCTTGGTAGAGGTGGGTACTCACAAGGCAGATATCAAAGGAGAACATTTGCCCTAATCAAATATAAGGTAAGAGAAATTGAAAAAGAACTGACAAACGAAGGATTTAACTTTGACATAAGTGTTGTTGAAAGAGAAGGAGGCTTTTCAAAGGGAATATTTAAAGTATATTCTAACTTTGAAAACATCCTGATTAAAAGTAGTAGAGGGGATATAAGGATTGATGTTAGACCGCTTAAAAAGAGTTCAATTGAATATGAACCACTAGTAAAAAGAGTTGAAGGATTCAATATAAAAGATAAGTATGTCATTGTGGGAGTTGATCCTGGAACAACTGTTGGATTATCTGTTTTAGATTTAGAAGGAAATGCTCTTACGATCATTTCAAAGAGAAGTTTCTCAATGTCAGATGTTAAAGAGGAGATAAGAAAATATGGATATCCCTTGATATTTGCATCAGATGTGCATCCTCCATCAGGATTCATTGAAAAACTCAGTACATCATTTGATTCAATACTTTATGTCCCACCGCTTTCTATACCTGTTAGAGAAAAGAATGAATTGTCAAAAGATTACGAAGTATCAAATGCCCACGAAAGAGATGCTCTTTCAGCTGCGCTAAAAGCATACCTACATTATAAGAATAAATTTACCCAAATTAAGTCCAAAATACCTCCTGAATTATCACATTATAGCTCGCGAATAATTGGGGAAGTAATAAAGGGTATGCCCATCAAAGATGCTTTTGACAAAATAAAAGAGGACATGAAGGAAAAAGAAGATGAGATTATACTTGAGCAGAAAAATCCAGAAGAAATAATCCAGGAACAGCTAAAAACTATTGAAAATTTTAAAGAGAAGCAGAACGCCTTAAGAAAAGACTTTGAAAAACTTCAACTTGAAAGTATTGACCTAAAAAAGAAACTTCAGGAAAAAGAAACAACAATCATATCTCTTGAAAGAAAATTATTTGACATATTGGGCAGTCAGAAAAAAGAGGCGCTCAAGGAAAACGTCATAAAGACTAAGAATTTTGAAATTACGTCTTTGCGAAAGACTGTGGATATCTTAAAAAGTAAAGTCAATATGCTGACTGAAGAAAACAAGAGACTAAAAGAATTAAAACCACTTATGGAGTCTGAAGACATTCTCATCGGTAAGGTATTAACAATTTTTTCTATAGATGGAATTAAAAATCTTACAAAAAATCAAGATCTTACTGAGGGGGATATAGTTTACCTTAAAGATGCCACAGGAGGGGGAGCAGAAGCAGCAAAGATGCTCTCTGATATTAAAATCAAAGCTGTTCTCATCACTGGCAAAATATCTCATCAAGCCCAAGAAGAGCTAATCGATGTTGAAATACCGATAATCGATTCGAAAGATATAAAAATGGAACTTATTTCGAAGTTCGTTATTCTAGATAGAAAAAGCTTTGATTTAGTCTATAAAAAAGAAAAAGAACTATTATTGACCTCTAAAAAACAAAAAGAGTCTAACAAACTTATAAAAATCATTGAAGATTATAGAGAACAACGTAAAACTGATTATAAGGCTTAATCAGGGATTTTAATTTAATCGAAAGCTATATAAAGGTTACGGTTACCTTATATATTATGGAAAATACTATAACGAAGAAAGTTCATGCATGCCCAGAATGTGGTAGTCATAAACTTATTCGGGACTATTCTAGAGCTGAAGTTACTTGTGACGAATGCGGTCTGGTAATTTCTGAGGATATCATTGATACGGGTCCTGAATGGAGAGCTTTTGATCATGAACAAGGAGAAAAAAGGGGCAGAGTAGGCGCTCCAATGACCTATACTATCCATGATAAGGGTCTTTCCACCATGATTGATTGGAAAAACAAAGATATCCATGGTAGAGATATTAGTGCCGGTAGGAGAGCCCAAATATATAGAATGAGAAAATGGCACAAAAGAATTAAAGTTGCTGATGCCAAAGATAGAAATCTAGCTTTCGCATTAACAGAACTTGATAGACTCTCTTCTCACTTACACCTACCAAGAAATATCAGGGAAGGTGCAGCAATGGTTTACCGCAAAGCCGTTGATAAAAGGCTTATTAGAGGTAGATCAATAGAGTCCGTAACATCTGCTTGTATATATATTGCCTGTCGTGAATATAAAGTACCTAGAACCTTAGATGAAATTGTTGAACATTCAAGAGTCGATAAAAAAGAGATAGGTAGAAGCTATAGATTCATAACTAGAGAACTTGAGATAAAACTTTACCCAACTAGTCCAGTGGATTATATCCCTAGATTTGCAACAGAATTGGGGCTTTCAGGAAAAGTCCAAAGAAAAGCACAGGATATCTTAGAAGGCGCAATAAAAGCCGGTTTAACATCAGGAAGGGGTCCAACGGGGGTCTGTGCAGCAGCTATTTATCTTGCAGCCATCATGGAAAGCGAAAGAAGAACCCAGAAGGCTGTTTCAGAGGTAGCAAAAGTCACAGAAGTTACCGTTAGAAACAGATATAAAGAAATTATAGAGAAATTGGGAATTGATGTTAAGATTTAAAACATAAATCTTTATATAGTGGTAATACACCTATACTATGCGCTGGCGATAATGTATGAATGATGAAGAATTGGATATTTTTTGGAGGCTGAAACGTTTAGAGGAGAAAAAAAGTCTAATTCGTGAACATTTTTCTGACAATCAAAAGATAGAAAGACGCCCAATGCCTAAAAAAACAGCAAACGATGACAATACTTCCTGTTATAACATCCCAGAGATTCGCTCTAATACTTTTTACCAAGCGTATAGGGAAAAACATGATCGAATTTTAAGAAGGCGAACTCAGCCCGAACCAATAAATAATGTTTGCGGGGATACTAAGAGAATAACGGCGAGTGAAACGCAAAAGGCTACAGGGGCAGAAACTAAAATAAGAAAAAATTTCACTTTGAAACCGGATGTCAACTGGTTTAAAGTTTCTGTTGTTCTTTCACTTCTACTTTCGGTCGTATTAGTCACTTCATTTTCACTTTACGGTGCCAACAGGCAAATTGATAATAATTTAGGCTCAAAAGAATCCTACATATTCCAACTTGAAAAACAGTTACAATCCTTATCTAAAGAAAACCAAACTCTAAAAGAGCTAAATGATAGTCTAAACAAGAGAAATGATATGCTTAGAGATCAACTAACTGAAACTAGAAACTCTATGTTTAAACTTCAGAAAACTTATCAGAATCAACTGATTAACGAAGAATATGCGCTTTTCCTAGCATTAGACTTCGTTAATAATCAAGCAAGTAAGAATTTACCTGTAGAGTGTGGAACATCAAACCCTGAGTTAGTTAGAGTTTACTACGAAAAAACAAAAATAGAGAAGATCAATAAAACATTTAAAATAAACATGCCGGCTGATTTGAAATATCAATCAATTACAAGGTATATCTGCTATATAGAAATGGACGAATCTGGGAATATAGTTCACTGGAACTGGCAGAGGCCTTCTTAAGTAATGTCTGACTCCACTATTTCAAAACATGAATCCCCAAATTTTAATTCTTTTAATTCTTTTTCAGTGAGTGATTCTTTAATCGCCTTTTCAGAAGCTATGGTACTGTGCCCTAATGGATCTTCTAAAATGACGCAGACTGTTTCCTGACCTTCAGTCAGTTTGTTAATCTTATCAATTAACTCCTGGCCCTTCTTTTTTTCTTCACCATGGCCCATCCTCATCCCCATGCTAATTACTTGAGATATTCTAGAAAACAGGCCTTCTATATTGCTGATATATCCTTCAGATAGTGGTCCAGGCTCAACTTTAATACCGAGCTCTGGGATTCTGATAGTGCATGTGCTGGATTTTACAATTCTAATATTCACATCGCATGCAGATTCAACGTGTATAGTGTATCTTGAAGGTTCTTTAATTTCTATGGGCATAATATCTGCTCGTTTATACCCACAGTTACTACAAAGAATAGTAAAATCTAGAACTTCCCCAAAGTAGGGAATCGAAATGACCGTATTAGTTACCCTAAGAGTTTTCTTATTACATGATGGGCAATAATCATATTCTAGATTCTCATTGTTCATGCGATCTAATTATCTTGACAGATGAAGGGGCTATTAAAATCTTTCGTTCGCTGATACCAGCAATATCTCCGCCTATTCCTCTCAAGATACCTTTGATCTGATCAACGGCTCTTTTAAGTTCAAGCGGTTCCCTTTCTGCCAAAAGACCAATATCAACTATCAAGATATGCCCCTCTGATAGCTGCTTAGAAATGTCTCGAATATCCCCAAGTCCTCTGAGTTTCAAAGATTTTACATAAACGACTCCATAATCCATGAAATCGTTTCTCTTAAGAACCTCTTCTTCATATGGAATTGATTCTACTTCTCTAATTGCACTTGGTGGCTCTGATTTTTCATCCTGAGCCCATGATTCATCTTCCGTATATTCATTTTGGTAGTAATCATCAGGATAGTAGTTTTCATCGTAGTCACCATAGTCCTGATTTTGATCTCTACCAAACAGTTTATTGAGTCTTCTTATAATACCATCCCCCTTTTGGAGCACATATTAAGCATTAATACTAAAGCTAACTATAAATATGTAACTAACCCTTTTTATAGTTTTCGCTTACAACAGCAATTAAAAAAGTTTAACTATTGTTAAACAATAGTTATTTTCTATTTTTATTTTACCTTTTTTGATTGGGTGTATGAACATTTCCCACATACATATCTGTCTTTGTGGTCAGCCATAAAGGTTCCTGGACCACACCTTGGGCAAAAGGGATTCTTTTTAACTACCTTATCTCCCTCTACGCTGTACAAGGATGGCATTAATTTTCCTCCTTTTCCACAATCAAACCATTTCTTTTCAATACGTATTTCTGCTCTACTCTCATCAAAGTATTGGGGTCACTGTACACAAATACCTTAACAACTGATTCATCCTTCCCATATCCAGTTTCAATGGATCTCACTACAAAGGAATCCATCTTGAAGCTCTTTAAAGCAGATAATTTGTCTCTAACTTCAGATATTTTTGGGGTTCCACCATCATGAGTTACTTTAACCTCTAATTCTTTTCTGCTGAATAGTGGGTTCTCTTTCTCATTTACAATAGTTAGTTCCATAGATCTCCCTCCATCTCATTTAAATAATCTGATATCTCCTTTTTTTTCTGTTCTGTTACCTCAATAATCACAACACCTTTATTTGGTTGCCCATAGAGCACAACTGTGTTTTCATCTCCATGGAGCACTGCGGGCATAACTGCCAAATCTTCTTCTCCCTCTACCAATATTTTTTTAAACCTTTTGGTTTCGTCTTTGAAAAATCGCTCAATTGCCACCCAAAGCTCGCCTGTTATCACAGATTTGGGATTTTCAACTGTAATCGTGTCATCACAATCTATTTTATCACCAATTTCTTCCCTTAAGTTCATGCCGTCAACAATTATTAATTCTGGGTAAAATCCATAATCAATAAGATTTTTGGAAATAACATCGCCGACAGATATTACCCTCTTATCCTGTATCATAGGCAAAAGCCTATTCATAACAGATTTGACATCACCTTCAATAAGAAATCCTATTGGATATTTTAGTTTCAATCTCAATGATTTTGTTAAAACAAGAACCATTTACTTACTTCATCCTCTAACCTTTAGGGCATAAGCACCTGGAACATTAACACCAATGGCCTTTGCTATCTTTGATTTTTCAGGATCAAGTATTACAACAATGCCACTCCAGTTATCAGTAGTTTTGTCATCCTTACAGACCGGGCACATACTTTCATTTAAAATTCGCTGACATTTCTGACATGCTACCTTCATTTCATCCCTCTTTCTTTTCTTCTGCTATCCATTCTAATTTACCTAAGTAAGGCTGTCTCATGGTAATTCCAATTTTTGCAGAGCCCCTTTTAAGGGAAAGTGTTACAATTCTCCCCCTAACTTTATCCCCAGCTTTCAAGACCCTACCGCTTTCCTTACCTGAAAGAGTATTGTTTTTCTTATCGTGATTTATAAAATCATTTGTAAGTTGTGATACATGGACAAGGCCGTCTATTGGGCCAAGCCTTACAAATGCACCAAATTCAGTAATTTCCTTCACTTCTCCCTCAACAACTTCGTATAGTTTTGGTAAGTAGGTTAATGCCTCAAATACCACATCATAATAGGCGCTACCATCGCCAGGAACTATCTTTCCATCGCCTATTTCAATGATCTTGTAGATAGCTAGAATAAATCCAAGGTCCTTATCCCATGTCCCTTCATACTGCCCTTGAAAGATTTCAACTATGGATTGATCAAGCTCACCACCAAATTTGTTTGGTGGAACTCTTGCAGTATCCCTAATTTGTAAAACTTTAAACATAAACTAGTCACCTTAGAATATATTTGAAATTCGTCCAGGTATATTTAAGTGTTTCTAAAAGCTTTTAACATCTAAACGTATAATTATCTTATGTTTTCTGCCATTCTTGTTGAAAATAGAGCAATAATCGATGACAAAGATGCCGTAAACAAGATCCATAAAAAAAGAGGATTTGGAGAACTCATCGATAAAAAATTATACCTTACTGTTGTTGAAGCACTATACCTTGTTGAAAGAGGATTAATTAAAGTCACATCTGATAACAAAGAACTCTCTTTCGAAGAGCTTTTAAAAAATGGGAGCGGCGAACAAAACATTTTTGGCAAGTATGTTGTCTTTAAAGACCTAAAGGAAAAAGGCTATCAAGTAAAAACAGCTTTCAAATATGGGTGTGCTTTCCGTATTTATCGTGGATCTATAGAAGAAGGGCATGCAGACTACATTATTGATGTCTTCATGGAAGGGGAAAAGATAGATGCCAACATACTTGCAGCTCATGTTAGGATAGCTCATTCTGTCAAAAAAGATATGGTTTTTGCGTTTGTGGATTCAGATAACGACATTACATATTATCTTGTGAAAAGGATGACATTTTAAACCATAAATTTTAAAACACAGACGTAAGTAATCAATTAAGGTGAATCATTTGAAGGTCATGAAGGAGCGATGTCTTTTATGCACTTGTTGTGCTTCTGTATGCCCTAATAGCGGTATTGATATTACTGAAAATGAAGTTATTTTCAACGAAAACTGTACTGACTGCAAGATATGCGTAAAATCTTGCCCTGTGGGGGCGATTGAATGAAGAGCTATAAATGTGATGTTCTTGTAGTTGGCGGAGGCCCTGCAGGTAGCAACGCCGCAAGATATGCTGCAAAAGGTGCAGATGTAATACTTATCGAAAAGAAGAAGGAAATTGGAGCGCCTGTCCAGTGTGCTGAAGGTGTTTCCCAAGGGATATTTGAAAAGCTTGAGATGAAACAAAGCAGCAGATATATTTCTTCCAACATTGAATTTGTAAAACTCATTTCCCCAAATGGGACTGTTATAAGACTTGATGGTGAGAAGGTAAAATACTGGAAAAGCGGAATGATTCTAGATAGGGAAGTTTTTGACAAGGCCATTGCAAAGGAAGCTGCAAGAAATGGTGCAGACTTCTTAATGAAGACAAGATTTATTTCTGCAAAAAGAAACTCCAACGGAGTAACTGTAACAGCCAAACAGATGAATGAAGATATTCAAATTGATGCGAAAATAGTCATAGGTGCCGATGGGCCACCATCCATAGTTGCAAGATCATTAGGAATGGATACAACAGTGCCTTTGAGGTATTTGGAATCAGGCATACAATACCTTATGATGCCGATGGAAGTTGAGCCATGCATTGAGCTTTACTTCGGTGACTGCTATGCGCCAGGTGGCTACTCTTGGATATTCCCAAAGGGGGATGACCAGGCAAATGTCGGCCTTGGAGTCCTTCCAGTAAAGGCAAAAGAGACTGCACAATTTTATCTTGACAAATTCATAGAAAGGCCCAGATTCAAAAAGGCAAAAATTGTTGAAGTAAATGCTGGGGCAATACCTGTAAACGGACCATTAAAAGAGCCTTATATGGACAATCTACTACTTGTTGGGGATGCCGGCAGATTCGTAAACCCACTTACAGGCGGAGGTATTCACACAGCAATAATAACAGGAAAGCATGCAGGGATGTTAGCCGCCGAAGCAATCGATAAAGGGGACTATACAAGCAACTTCCTAAAAAAATACAATGATATGTGGAAACCAGATATATATGACGAACTTGACAAATGCCTAAAAGCACAGGAAGCTTTTATGAAATTAACAGAAAAAGACCTTGATTCAATTGCAGACACCTTAAGAGATCTAAAACTTGATACAATATCCACAATAAGCGTCCTAAAGGCAATAGTTGCAAAGAATCCTGGGCTTCTATTTAAACTAGGAAAGTTTATGTAATTATTTTTTATTACTTTTCCTATATCAAATCCAATGTCTTCTAGATTTTATCTATAGTAAACTTTATATTAATTAGAGTTACATTTAATAGAGCTATAATGTTATTTAACTATAATAAGGGAGGAATAAAATGAAAAAAAAGATAACCCTATCTATTTTACTTATAATGGCAATTTCTTTATCTGCCGCCTTTGGGGCAATAGGGCAATGGAATACTGGAGATCAATACATTCCATGCTACCTTTATGAATCTGTATATAGTTACCCTACGACGGCTATAGCTGCGGGAGCTAATAGCCCTCCAGGTCAAACAATATCTTTTGAAATTCCGCCTAACATATGCCCACCATCGAAAACAATACAGATTGGGGGGCCGGAAGAGGGAGAAGCCAAAAATTCCCCAACATATGGGTATGAATGTTCACTCTCATCAGACCAAGGATGTTGCATCGACGATTATAGTAGGTATTATATTCTAGTCTGTGGTGATGAGGAAAATCCTGGCTATTATAGAAGTACATTTAGAGTGACTACTTATGATGAACAGGGACTAATAAGAACGTACGGGCCCCACCCTCAAATCCAACCTGAACCTAATGGCTGTTTAAAAATTCCCATTTATGATAGTGGAAGAAAAGCTACACGATTTGAAGTTACAAATTGGACTGGAGGCGGTAATGGTGCCGATATTAAAACAGTTACACCCACTATATACTACGCATGTTGCTATGACTGCAGGAAGAAAGTAGGGCTGCCCACAACAATCCTATACCCAAAAGTGGACATAGAAAACTTTGCAGTGGCAGGCGGGACCACAGTAATCAAGGACGGAAAGCTACTGACAAATCTCGCTCTTTCTCCAGGCACACAACAGACATTCGTCCAGATTGAAAACAGAGGAATGTTCACGCAAAACGACACAAGAGCTAAATTTGAGGGGCTGCCAGAAGGAGTGACGGTATCAATAACACCAGAAACTCAAAAGCTTAAGGCAAAGAAAATTGGAACATACTCTGCAACGTTTACAGTCGGACCAAATGTGCCATCTGGCAAATATCAGGTTACGCTAGTCGCATACTCTGAAAAAGGAGTCTTTGACAAAATAACATTTGATTTCATAGTCCCATAAAATTAATTTTAATTTTTCTATTCTTTATTTAATTTGTAGCTATAGCATATTTCTATAACTGCTTTTGTTCATGTCATTGCTTTTTTTGGGATAACATATTTGCATGACTCTGCACCCATTGCGATACACTCTGTTTCGTGTACGTCATAATCTTTTCCTGTTGCCCACCTCATCATACTCTTCCAAAACCCAACTGGAGGCCAGCATATGCACTGATTTGATTTATGATTGCCGCAATAGAAGCAGTTCTGTATTTCTATATTGAAGGCATCAGGAGTTTCAGTCAAAACATGGGGGACTCCGTAAAGATTTTCACTTTCTTTTAAGACCCTCTTCAAAATAAATCTAGCTTTGCCTTCATCATTCATGAACTTAGTTGCAAATCCAGCAAGTCCAAACAATGTCGGATTTGATTCAAGCGCATAGTCAAATGTAAGCTTTCCCCATCTGGTAAGTAGGGGCCTTGCAGCCTTCTCACCGAATAAATCAATCACAGCCCCCATCGCACTTTTGAATCTATCCATATCTAGGGTAGGCGTGTCATCATCAGGGGGCGGATTTTGTATGTAGTCAGTTAATTTTGTTTGAGTGAGAAGCATCTTTAAGCCTCTTTCCCCAAGTTGATCTTCAACGCTCTTGAAAATTATATTTAAAAGAGAGCCAGGTATCCTATAATCGCTCATAATGATCAATTACTTGCCTAAATTGTAAATATATAAGATTTACCAAAAGAATAGGATACAAATTAATTATTATGGATTTTACTTATAACAACTATTGTTTTTTTAAAGCTCCATTATTCTCTTAAAATCAGGAAATTATTTAATCATTATAATTTTGGCTGAAAATTAATTTAATAAAAAGAAAAAGATAATTTTATTTTATCCTCTGCATGTTCTGCCGCAAGTGCGTGTCTGTTTCTGCTGAGCTGTTTTATTTGGACATTCTCCTATGCAGTTTGACTTGTCACAGTTGCCATCGCACGTACCATTTCTAATGCAGTTGCCTGCATTTGGGCATGTATTTGTGGCATCCGCTTGACCTCTAAATGAAAGGACAGCACCGATGCTCACCATCGCAATCAAGAAAATGACTGCAAGGCCAATTATATGATTTCTCTTCATAACAATCACCTTAATGTTAAGGATAATCAGCCGATATATAAGGGATTTCCGAGATTATTCCCACTTAATTCCCAAATTCATACCGCATTATAGGGATTTAGCTGACATTTCACATGTGTTAAAAGCCCTTTGAAGCATAACTCCTTTCTCTAAATCCAAAAGCGAGCAATATGTTGACTAGATCCATCTCTAGATATTTTAAACTCTTTTCAAATATTCCCAAAGTTGCAGAATATATGCCTCTCTTAAAACTTATTGACTTAAATACGGGTGTTGCTATTTTTCCTAGGCCTTCCATAATACCTAAAAATTTTGCCATAATAACGACTTTTTCTCTTTTCTGTAGATCAATGCTTATTAATTTCAACATATTTCTTTCCCGATACTTTTATATATAGCTAAAATACCTATATTATAATCCAATAGGTGATAATTATGAAGAAAATATTTGCTATATTGATTTCCTTGCTCTTTGTAGCAAGTGTGTTTGGAGTGGCCTCTATACTAGGAGAAGCGTGTAGGCCTACTGATGTTAGCTCATCAACTGTCAGAGTTGGGGAAACATTTACCTTTAGTTTTAAGTCCGAAGGAACACCAGATATAACAGATATAAACTTAACAGGTACAGGGGCAGTTGTACTAGTTTCAGGCCCAACTAAAGTCGATGAGTATACGTGGATTATAACTTACAGAGCAATAAGTCCTGGCGATGTAAAAATTAATGCTGGCAGTCCAAATTGCGAAAGCCGTGTTCAAATAATTTCCAGAGACCTGCCATTCAAGTTCTTTGCAAAGTTGTTTAAATTTGGCCAGAAAAAATAATTTAAATTTTTTTTATATCTTTTCTTAAAATTTTAAATTAATTAGTAAGACTTATATCTAACTAATCTTTCTGCTCTGTAAACTAGGGAATGCCTGATACCATGCCAATTGACTTTTCTAAATTAAAACAAATTGACAAAAAAACTGCACTTGCTCTTTTCATAACTTTGGTATTATGGGCTTCAGCTTTTGCCGGAATTAGAGCTGGACTAAAGTCCTATGAACCAGGCCATCTTGCATTACTAAGATTCCTAGTTGCATCCCTTTTTTTATTGTTTTACGGTGCACATAAAAAAGTAAGGATGCCGGATAGGAAGGATATCCCAATGCTCTTAGTAATTGGACTCTTTACAATAACTATCTACCATGCACTTCTCTCATATGGGGAGGTGACTGTTTCAGCAGGGGCAGCAAGCTTGATTATAGGTTCTGGCCCTATATTTACTGCACTTTTAGCGTATTTTTTCTTGAAAGAAAAATTGAAACCGTGGGGTTGGGTTGGAATATTTATCAGCTTTATTGGAGTAGGATTGATATCTATGGGTGAAGGTAATGGCATATCCTTTGATCCAAGGGCAATTTTGGTCCTTCTTGCAGCTTTTTCAACTAGCCTATCTTTCGTCTTACAAAAACCCTATCTCAAGAAATACAAATTCGTTGAGCTCACTGTTTATACATTTTTAAGCGGGACATTTTTCCTTCTGATATTCCTACCCGGATTTGTAAATGACATAAGAACAGCATCAATTGGAGCAACTCTTTCTGTTATCTATTTAGGGATATTCCCAGCAGGGATAGCCTACCTTACATGGACATATGTTTTAGCAAAGATGCCTGTTTCAATTCTCTCTAGCTTTCTTGCCGTTTCCCCTTTCTTTTCCATAATCATAGCCTGGATTTGGTTGGGAGAGATACCAGGCATAATTTCTGTAATTGGCGGCATCATTGCAATTCTTGGCGTAACGCTTGTCAATATTAAAGGTCGGTAGATTCTTACCCACTTTTAATATATTTATGTCGGATGTATACTAGAAATTAAAATTTTATTCCTCATTTATTTCTAAAAGAACTAGTATTTCGTCATCCCTTCATATTCTTTTCCACATTCGCGGCAGTAATATGTTGAAGTATCTATTATCTCTCTTCTTCTTATTTTTATTTCCCCATCTTCAAAAGTGACAACGTCATACCCATTAGGCTCTGATATGAACTCATCACTTCCACATTCACATTTGAATCTTGTCAGATTTTCTCATCCCTTAAAATTCTTTGATTTCAGCATGTATTGCATAACCCAAAGATATATACCTTACTTCTAACTGTCAAAAAAGACATATGCCTGTAAACAACAAATATTTATTCCGCCTTCTTTTAGAAAGGCTTATTAATTACCCATTTTCTATCGATGAATATGAAAAAAGCGGAGATTAACTATGTCATTGATGTTTTTTTGACTATTGCGTTAGTGGTAGTTGGAATAACTGGCGTCTTTTTGTTTTCTTTTTTTGAAAGCGGCATACGGAGAGGAGGACACCAGACATTTTTAGGAATAACAAAGCACACATGGGCATTCTATCATGAATATTTTGGCCTTGTCATGACAGGCCTTATGATCCTACACTTTTTCCTGCACTGGAACTGGATGGTGTGCATGACAAAAAAACTATTCAAAAAAACATCAGATAAATGTGAGATATACTAATTTATTTTTTTTAAAATAGATAATTTTTTATTGTATCAATGCGTATTATCTTTATGCGCCGCTACAGGATAAAGCAGATTGATGCTTTTACTGACAAACCTTTTGGGGGAAATCCGGCCGGTGTTTTGACCTCTGCAGAAGGATTAACTGACAAGGAGATGCTTTCAATAGCCAAAGAAGTAAATGCGTCTGAAACAGCTTTTATCCTACATAGCGACATCGCTGATTTTAGAATAAGGTGGTTTACCCCTAAAAAAGAAGCCTTGTTTTGCGGGCATGCCACCATCGCAAGCCTTTATGCTTTAGCTGAAGAAGAAAAGTTTGGAATGGAAAAAGACGGCAAATATACATTCAAAGTTGAAACAAAGATAGGAGTTATTACTGCAGATGTGATAAAGTCAAATAAAACTCAGATAATACTCCACTCCCCGAAAATAGCACTTTCTAGAGAAAACATAGATATGCCAGAACTCCTTGGCGCGCTAAAGATAACTCAAGATGAGATTGATTTCACTTTTCCCATGATGAGGGAGGCAAATCTTGACTATCTCTATGTACCGATAAACGGGCTTGACACATTGAAAAATATAGACTATGACTATTCAAAACTACATAAATTCTGTGAGAGGTATAACTTTCAAGGGATTAATTTATTTACAACTGAAACTTTTGACAAGGATTCAACTGCACATTCAAGATTTTTTGCCCCGCCATATGGGGTTAGGGAGGATCCAGTCACAGGCTCGGCACAAGGGCCTCTTGGCGTATACCTTTTGATAAACGGCATAATCGAGTTTACCGGAAGTGAAGTAAACATCAAATCAGAGCAAGGTGACATTATTGGAAGGCCGGGGAGACTTGTAATAAATGTAACAAGGGATGAGTTTGGCTGCTTTTCTTCCAAGATCATAAGCACTGCTGTTACAGTGATTGAAGGGGAAATTTATCTTCTTTGAAAAATAACTACTCGATGACCTTGCCAAATATGTAGCAGTCCTCACCACACCAATGCTTTTTCAAAAGGAACTGCTCTTCAAACCCCATTTTATCATAGAAACCTATTGCATTGTAGCGCTTTAGACTCCAGCACCAGAGTTTTTTCACATCTTCTTTCTTACAAAGCTCTATGGCAAAGTCTATTAGAGCCTTTCCAACGCCCTTCTTTGATGTAATCAGCGCATCTATCTCACATGACTCTTCGATAATGACTAATCCAATTGCACCAACGATCTTGTTTTCCTCAATGGCAATGTAGTAGTTGCCTTCTTGGATTAGAGGCGCTACCTTCTCTTCCTCAGAAAAAGAGTATTCTTCAGTATCCAATCCTTTAAGAAGAGCGGATAATTCTTTCATATGGGCTTCTGTTGCCTTTACTATCTCCATAAGAGAGTGATTACCCAGCTTGATATTAAAGCTTTTGATGGTAACTCTAATTAAAGAAATGATCAAATTTTTACATGGGTGAAATATAAATAGTATTAAGTCTTATTGTAATTACAACTAATGGAGGGGCTATGAATCTTAAAAGAAAATTGACTAACAATACAAATGACTGGGATTGCGGGGTTCAAGCAATTGAGAACCTAAAGCGAATTGCTAAAACTAAGAAGAAAATTTCCCCACACAAAGCTGGCATAGTAAAAAATGAAGGGGTCTTAGAGCCAATAAAATATGCCAAGGCTTTGAAAAGTATCCCAAAAGTCAAAAAAGTCAAGGTGCATAGAAAACCGAAGGTTGATGTGATTGTTGAGTGGTTAGAAAGGGATAATCCTGACAGCAAAACTCAGAATGTGGCGATAGTGCACTCAAAAATTGCAGATGAAAAGGATTCTCATTACTGGCTGGCATACAAGCTCAATAAAGGAAAGAAAAGTCTAATGGCTGCCAATTTTGATGACTCGTCCCCCATTAAAAAAATTTCACTAAATAGGCTAAGAAAAGATGACATAAAGATTAAGAAAGTATACAAAGTGATGATCGGGAAATAGGAAAATGATTGTTGCAGATGTATTAATACTATTTGAAAAAATAAAGAAGATTAAAAATACCAAATATCATTCCTCACTGAATTAATAAATTTTAATACTTTACAATTACTTCTAATTTTTTAATATTTGCTTCTAGAGCAGGAATATATACTTCTGGCAAGTGATTATCAAAATAATAATAAATTAAAGTTACATGAATATTAAAAAACTCTTTGTATTAGTCTATTAGCTTGTCTTAACAGAAGAAAAGATTATATTCTTATATTTAAATATAATAACTATAGGGGTATAATATGGCAATAAATAAGAAGAGTATAATTGAACTTATATTTGATCACTGCGAAAAAAATAATAACTATGTTTTTGATAATGAATTAATTAAAAAAATAGTAATGGATAGTGGTTCTAAAACTAATCCCTACGATATGACTAAAATAGATCATATCTCAAAATTGCCCAAAATTCTCTTAGATAATGACTATGCAATAGCCCACATTGGATCTGGAAAACATATGTTTGTTAAAGGTATTTCTAAAATATATCACAAATTTGAATCTATCAAAGAAAACGAAATTGAAAAATGGGCGTATGTTCCAAGTATATTAAATGATTACTCTATTTCTGAAAGTAGCGTTTTGTCACTTTGCTTTAATCAAAGGATAATGCATGATTTTTTGTATAAAGATGTATCTTGTAGCCCAAAAATGTATAACAGTGAAAGAAAAAGGGGAATTAAATTCTCTTACAAAATAGGGGATATCCCTATGAAATTTGAAAACTTACAAATTGAAATAGATTTAACAATAGAGATGAACGGAAAGGTAACAGTATTTGAAGGTAAAAATACAAAAAATTCTTATGAATGGATTGATAACTTTAATATATATCAATTATATTCACCATTTAGATATTATCATGAGCTTAAAGAAAAAAATAGATTAGATATAAATGAAATATCCGCATGTTATTTAATCCGTCAAAGAAAAGACAATGGTTCCTATGTTAGACTATATAACTACACATTTAAAGATCCTTTGGATATTACCTCTATTAAAGTCCTTAAAAAAAGAGAATATAGGGTGTTAAGGGAGTTAGATGAAAACTAAATATGAAAATATAATTTTTTGTGATGACGTAATGAACGTCTTAAAAAACATGCCCGATAAATCCGTGGACATGATCTACAGCGATCCTGATTATAATGTTGGCATTAAATATAATGATAAATCTTATACTAGAAATTTTAACGAATATATCCAATGGTATGTTGAACTTGCACAAGAATCCTTTAGAGTTCTAAAAGATGATGGAAACATGTTTTTTATTAACTATCCCAAACAAAATGCCAACTTGAGAGTGAGGTATTTAGACGATGTTTGTCATGAAGTTGTGGATTATGTATGGGTATACAATACAAACGTAGGCCACTCTCCCAAAAAATTTACTCGAGCCCATCGAAGTATTTTGCATTGCAGAAAAACTAAAAATAATAAATGGTTTAAAAAAACAGTTGCTGAGCCATATAAGAATCCAAAAGATAAGAGGATATTACAAAATATTTCAAATGGGTCTTCAGGAAGAATGCCATATTCTTGGATGTACTATGATTTAGTAAAAAATGTATCAAAAGATAAAACTTTTCATTCTTGTCAGATACCATTAGGTTTAGTTGAAAAATTGATTTTGGCTTCAACTTTACCAAATGACTTAATATTTATTCATTTTGGAGGGTCTGGCAATGAAATAATAATGGCAAAACAACTGGGAAGAAAATATGTATCTGCAGAAATAGACGAAATATACTACAACATGATATTGGATAGAATTAGATTAGACGGAGATATTCCGACTAAGTATAAATTACCAATAAGAAATAAAAATCATGAAAAAGAATCTAACGTGGCGGTAACTTAAATTTAAACTGATAAATTAGAGTTAATTATATATATTATACTATATTCTTAGTTCCGTGAAACTTAAGTTTTATAGCCATAGATTTGCAGAAGAAGTTTTGAAAAGCCCAAAATACATAGACTATTATAATAATGTAGTTTCTATTTTTGAGAATTGTCCTGTATTTGTTCTAGATGAGCCAAAACGTCGCACCAGAGGGAAAAAGAGCTTAGTTTTTACTACAAATCAATCTAAGATAAATAATTATATAAAAGATATGTTTAGATATTATAATTGGGAAATTGAACCTTTAATTACTAACGACGATTTGACTAAAATAAAGGCAGATTATAAAAAAGATATAATTCAAATTGAAGTTCAATTTGGAAATATGGCTAGATGGTATGCTGATATTTTTAAATTTCAAATATCATATTCTTTAGGATTAATAGATATAGGAATATCTGTGATACCTACCAAAATTTTTGCAAAATCTATAGATGAAAATGTAGTATTTTTTGAAAGAGCTATTAGAGAATTAAAATATGCTAAGATGTCAGTTGCTATGCCTATATTGATAATAGGTTTGGACGTAGATTAGATAGTATTTATCTTATTCAAAAAAGGAACATTATAATTAAAATGTGCCGGGGGCGGGATCCGAACCCGCGACCTCACGGTTTCCCAGCCTTGTTTCATGCTTATGAGCCGTGCGCTATAACCAGGCTAAGCCACCCCGGCAGGTGAGATTAAATCAACTATGGCCCAACCTTTTTAAGATTTGCTATTTAGACTCATAATCATTTGCACAATGCTTTGCTTTTCTAATATATATAATCAAGTCAAAAAATATCGATTTTTCACTCATTTGAAAATTAATAATGCAGATTCTAGATCTTTATGCAAAATAACTAAAATAAAGAAAAGAAAAAAATTAATTATCCTAATCGGATTTTGGTCTGGGCTTGTGAGTTCTTTCCCAACCGGGAGTGGGACTTGTAACATGCTTCCAATAATATGAAGCGGTGATGACTGCACCAGAGATCCTGTGGAATCCAAGCTTTGTCTTACCAAAGTTGTTTGTAGCGGCTCCTTCTAAAGCTAAGCCTTCAGCATCGTGTCCTTGTGCAAACTCTATTGCTGCCTTTTCAAGCACAAGCTGTGTTTGTTCTTCCATAACTGCATTTGCAAAAGCATCCTCATTAGCACCGGCTATAGCACCGATACCAAATGATGCGATCAATGCAACTGCAATAAACAAGGTCATAATCTTTTTCATAGCATAACCTCCTTGTTAAGCTAACAGTTCTTACTCTGCCCCTTATATATAGTTGTTGTGTAAACCATTGAAAAATCAAATATTTGAAAGTTCATTTAGGCTTATTTTTATCTAATAACCTTCCTAACGTTTCACAACATTTCATTTAATCTTATTTTCAAATTAAATCAAAAAATAAGCTTAAATATCGTAATATCAAAAAAACAAAGTTATTTGACTTGTTTTCAATAGCAAAATAAACTCCATCTAATTTACCTGGATAGGAATGCACTATTAATTACGAATAATTACCTATCGCTAATCTTTGCACCATATATCCCTAATTTTGATAAAACTTATATATAAAGAATAGAATTAATATTCATGACAAATATAAAATACCATGCATTAATACTTTCATTTTTACTGATATTTAGTTCTATTGGATTTTTGCCTGTTTTTGCACAACAGGAAGTGTATGTTGTATCAAATAACATTGATATCGTTTCAAAAGAAGTCCTTGAAGACTACTTTAGGGGATTTGGGCTCTTTCCAGAATTTTTATATCCCGAGGAAGCTGGGCAGATAAAAGGTGCAAAACTGCTCATTATATTGGGAGGGCCAGATGCGCTCTACGGAACAGGTTTACTTGTGACTAAGTATCTAGATTCCCTAGAAATAGGATTCATAAGACAGCCTGGTCAGAGATTTACTTTCATCAAATCCGATATCTATGGATATGCCGATAGAGTCATTATAATCGCAGGCGATACAAGAGAAAGAACCTATGAAGAGGTCTTTAACCTGATTAACGGCTCAAATGTAAGCTTCCAAAACGAGATTCAAAACGTTGCAGAAGGTAAGGTCCAGATAAAGGATTTGCCTCTAATCCTTTCAAGCATTTCATACACCACAGAAACCGTCGATAAAATCGGCCACATCTATCTTAAAATACAAAATTATGGCAAAGGCAAGGCCACAAACGTCATCGTTGAAATCTCAAATGACTATTATTCTAACTTCTCCCTCCAGAGCGTTGATCCTGTGAAAAAAGTTGAAGGCAACAAATTCTATATTGGGGACATGGAAGGCGGGGAGATAGTGGAGCTTGACATTACACTCAAAGCAAAACAAGGCGGAATATATTCAGGCGTAGTTTCATACACCCATGATGCAATAGATACATATGCTAGGATTAAAGATATAACAACTAAAGTCCCGTAACTATATTAGGTGCATTATATGAAAAAAGAGTATAAGTTGATATGCCTTATAATAACTGCTATTGTATTTACATCCACCTTTAGCTGCTGTGTAAGCCGTGGCACATCTACTATTACAACTGAAACTCAAATCAAAAATCCTACCCCAGAGACGCCCACGTCAACACTAGAAGAGCCCACACCCCATACAGGAGTTCCTTACATACTCCCTGCAACAACATACAACACAGAAACTGTTGATAGAAACAATAACATCTATGTCTCCCTTGAAAACTTTGGGAAAGGCAGGGCAAGTAATGTTGTAATTGTGATATCAGATGGGTATTATCAAAACTTCACATTAGAAAGTGTAGATCCCTCAATAAGGGTGGAAGGCAACAGATTCTATGTGGGTAACATTGAGGCTGGAGAGAAATTTATTTTGAATATATACCTTAAGGCCAAAAAGAGCGGGGTATATACAGGCACCCTTTCATTTACATACGATGGCATTGAAACAAGCGGGAAAATAAAGGATCTAACTACAAGGGTCCCGTAACTCTTTATTTTTTATTTTCTTTTATAACCATTATATTTAAATATGATTTTTATAACTTGAGTTTACTCTTAAAGGGGTGCACCAATGGAAAAGAGAGCGTTTAATATTATTTTACTGTCATTATTGATTATTAGCCTATTTGGTGGTATAGCAGTTTCTGCTGAGGACACTGTAGAAATCCGGTTTTATAAAACGCAAGGGTGTGAGTTATGCGCTGAGGCAAGGACTACCCTCAATAGATTGAATCAGACGGTCTATAACGGAAAACTAATCATCACAGAGGTAGATGTTTATTCCTCTTCAGGGTATGCAGAGTTCAAACAGTTGGGATTTAGCATAACGCCTTCAGCGGTGATAAACGGGAGTGTAAAACTTGAGGGCATAAGCCAGTTTGAGGAATCAACACTAAAAGTGCTCTTTGACTCAATGTTGAAATCACAACCTGAAACCCCCACACAGCCAGAAACCCCAATAACTAGCGATAAAACAATTAGATTCTTCTATGAAGAGCAGTGTGATTACTGTAAGGCTTCAAAAGCAAAGATGAATACTTTACTAAAAGAGAAAGGATACGATATAAAAGTCATTGATGTCGATGTCTATACTTCTGCCGGATACAAGGAGTTTTCTGAAGCAGGATTTAAAATAGTCCCTGCCGTTATAGTCTGCGGGCAGACTAAGCTTGAAGGAACTGATCAAGTCGACCCCAAACTACAGGGCGCAATTGAAGGCTGCCTTTCTGGAAAACCTATAACAGATGGTGGCGGGGTATCTGCACTTACCATTATTGGCTCATTTAGCGCAGGATTTTTCTCTAGCTTCTCTCCATGCTTACTTGCCGTAATTTCATTTATCATAGCTTACACTGCAGGCACAAGCAAAAAGGCGTTAATGATACTTTTGAAGTCGATATTTTTTGGATTAGGGATAACTACAGCCTATGTCATCGTTGCAATCTTGTTTTTGAAGCTGGGCCAGGCAATACCGCCAACATACACCTACCTGATATCACTATTTGGCGCCATAATCACATTTGTCATGGGGCTAAATCTACTAAACAGCGGATTTGACCTAGTTGAGCTCCCCATAACTACAAAACATTTTGCCCAGAAGATGACCCAAAAGTTTGCCTTGTCATATGGGCTCTTGGGTGTGTTTATTCTAGGGCTTATATTTTCCATAATAAAGCTGCCGTGTGCTGCCATAATATTGCCACTGCTTATCGATGAGGCGATTACTGGTACAAGCGCTTCGGCCTTCTTAAAAGTCGCATTTTACGGGCTTGGGGTCTTGATCCCATTTGTCGTTATAGGGGTGGTAGGCGCCTTTACAAAGAATGTCGCAAGGGATCTAAGATGGAGCCCGACAGTGAGATTCTTTGGATGGGTTGTCATCGGTGTTGTAGTCATCATAATCTCATTTTGGTTAATTCTCCAAGGATTTGAAGTAGTTGGAAATGTCACCACAGAGTATATTTTATATACAATAATCTCCTATGCGATAACAATGTTTATAGTTGGATTTGCCTATGGTAAGTGGAAGAAGGTAGATAAGGGTGACAACGGAAAGAAGGAAGTTCGAACATATTAGGATATGTCTTGAGGAGGATGTCCAGTCAAAGTACAACTACCTTAATGATGTCTCATTTGTCCACTCTGCCCTTCCAGAAATAAATTTTGAGGAGATAGACACTGCCGTAAAAATTTTTGGCAAAAAACTCTCTTTTCCCCTTTTTATCTCTGCCATGACAGGCGGGACTGATGAAGCCTTAAAGATAAACAAAGCCATTGCAAAGGCATGCCAGGCAACTGGCATCGGCATGGGTCTTGGAAGCCAGAGGGCAATGATTGAGGATCCTTCTCTCACATACACATATGATGTCAGAAAATACGCTAAGAGTATACTTATAATTGGCAATATCGGCCTTCCCCAGTTTGTCAAAGGCTATACCGAAAAGGAAGCAAGGTATGCAGTTAGGGAGATTAATGCGGATATGCTTGCAGTTCACTTAAACAGCCTCCAGGAGGCATCCCAGCCTGAAGGGGACCTGTTCTTTAAAGACGGGATTTTGATACTAAAAAAACTAAAGGAGAAGCTTGACTTCCCACTGATAGCTAAGGAAACTGGTGCCGGCATATCTAAAGAGACTGCTGGGCATCTAAAGTTTTTAGATGGTATCGATGTTGCAGGCCTTGGTGGAACAAGCTGGAGCGCTGTTGAGTATTATAGGAGCAATGATCACAAGGAAACAGTGAAAAAACTATGGAACTGGGGCATACCGACACCTCTTTCAATAGCTGAATGCAAAAGCATTGGTATCAAGACCATAATAGGTTCAGGTGGCGTTAGGAGCGGTTTTGATATTGCAAAGTGCGTATCCCTTGGCGCCAAAGCCTGCGGCATTGCACTGCCTTTTTTAAAGATGGCGGTTGAAGAGGATGTCAAAGGCATTGTAAGGGAGATTGAAACAATAAAGAGGGAGTTTAAGATAGCGATGTTCTTAAATTCTTGTCTTAGCGTGGATGATCTTAAGAATAAACCCTTGCTTTTTACAGGAGAGCTTTCCACCCTTATGAAACAAAGGGGAATGGATTTCCAGTACTTTAACTATCGTTAAGCAATAACTTTATATACTATTATTGATTAATGGTATTCATGAATATGAAACAACTATTGTGCATATTGGTACTTTCTTCCCTTTTTCTCTCTGTACCGGTGGCTGCAGAAGTTGAGCCATTCACAATAAAACACTACTTCAGGCATGACTATGGCACCGTTTCATCTGCTCTTGGCGATATAGATGGCGATGGGGAGTATGATGTTGTTATTTCTACCGATACAGGCGAGCTTAAAGCATACACTCTAAGCGGCAAAACACTCATGTCCAAGGAATTTGAGCTACCTGCAAGAAATCTTTCTGTTATAAGAAAAGGTAGCGAGCGATTCATAGTGTTCTATAATGACAAAGGATTTGTATATCTTCTTGATTCAAACGGCAATATCAAATGGCATCTTTTCTTTCCCAATACGAAGCCAATAAATTCCGTTACTACCTCAGATCTTGACGGCGATAGGGTGCCAGAAATAATAGTTGGATTTAAGGATGCCACATTTTCTGTGTATACGCTTAGCGGCACACAGTGGAAGAAGGAGCATGACTTCTATAGATTCTATACAATGAAACTATATACAGCAGAGTTTGCTGCCGTCCATTACAGCTCATGGGATAATTATCCTCTTGATGTTAAGGTTGACCTCTCATGGATTTTCCCTGATGTCATAGCTTCAGGTGAAAGGGACCCTAACATATATCTTTACGACCCAACAGGCAAAAAGGTCTGGCAGATTGAAAACGTATATCCAATTGAGCACATATACTCTGGGGATATCACAAATGATAAAGAAATGGAGGTCATAACAGCCTCTTATAAATATCTCCAGGCGTTTGGGCTAAAAGGAAAACTCTGGCAGAACATCCTTGATTCCTACATCTATTCATTTGGTGTCGGTGACATTGATAGGGATGGAAAGAAGGAAGTTGCAGCTGGGACCGTTGATGGTTCTGTTTATCTGTTTGATAGCACTGGGTATAAACTCTGGAATGAGCCTATATCCATCGGAAAAGACGTTAGATATGTGGCCATTGATGATTTCACCGGAGACGGCATACCAGAAATTTTTGTTGCAGCAGGGAAATGGTCATCAATGAAACAGGAGATTGATCAGGGTTCGTTTTACATATTCTCTGCAACTGGTGAAAAGCTTTCTGAGACTAAAGTCAACGGCCCTATAAAGACCATCTCCATCGTTGACATCGATTCTGACGGATATAAGGACGTCATTGTTTGCAGCAATTTCGTGTTTGTATTTAAGAATAATTTTCTAACTATATTTGCAGGAAGACACTACGCAGAAGGGGAAAAATTATTACAGAGGGCACAATTTGATGATTCCATAAAGGAGTTTTCAAAATCAAAGGAGCTTTATACCAAGATGGGTGATGCTGAGGCTGTGAAGAGGTGTGAGAAAAACATAAAGACGGCTGTTGAATATAAAGCGTTGAATGCTGAGGCGCTTGAGTTATTTGCAAAAGGCAATGCAGAGCTAGGTAACGGCGACTACAAAAAGGCTATGGAAAGCTTTACCCAGGCAAAACGTATCTTTGAAAAAGTTGGAAACAAAGCGATGCTTGCAACTACCGATGCTATGATAAATGAAACAAGTTCAAAACTCCAGCCAGTTGCGCCGCAACAAGCTCCGGTAAACATCACATTGATCATTATCCCGCTATTGGCACTTGTAGCTGTTGTTGGTGGCGTGGTCGGATTTTTATTTATAAGAAAGAGAAGGAAAAGAGAAATAATTTAGCTTTCGATTTTTCAGATAAAACGTCTCTTCCAATAGACTTTATCATTAAACTACTGAAGGAAAACAAATAATATTTTTTTTATTAATTACTTTTATTCCCCACCAACTAAAGCTCTTGTTCTTATATGCGGTCCGCCATCGTCAACAGGCACATACTGCCCCTTTCCACAGCTCCCGGGATTTCCTATCAGAAAATCTCTGCCAATACCGCTTATGTTCTTTAAAATCTCCAAAGTGTTTCCAGAAAGGGAAGCATCCCTATATAGCTCTCCTATCTCCCCGTCCTTTATCTCATATACCTCTTCGCAACCAAAAGTGAATAGGCCTTTTGCAGTATCGACTTGTCCCCCTCTGCCTCCTTTTACATAGAGGCCTTCTTTTATGTCGATAAGCTCCTCAAACGTATGGTTCCCCTTACCCATATAGACATTGCTCATCCTAACTAAAGGCCTAGAGGAAAATCCCTGGGCCCTGCCATTGCCAGTTGGCGTAGATTTGAATCTTGAAGCTGTCTCTAGGTTATGCAAATATGATTTCAATATCCCGTCTTCCAATAGGCAAGTCTTTTTCGCCTTTATCCCCTCATCATCAAAGAAATAAGACCCATTCTTTTCTTGATATGTTGGATCGTCATAGATGTATACGCCATCTGCCCCAATTTTTTCTCCAATCTTTCCCTCTAAGATGGAGTCCCCCTGAAGAACTATATCTGCTTCACAGGCATGGCCCAAGGCTTCATGGATAAATACACCTAGGATCTTGGGGTCCAACACAACAGTCATCTCCCCACCTTTTACCTTCTTTGCAGAGAGGAGCCTTATTGACTTGTTACACGCCTCCTTTCCAAGGTCGTTTAATGATTTCTCTTTCAAAACCTCATAACCCCTTGTGCCTCCAATGAGGTCATAGCCCATCTGAAGCGTATCATTACCACTTGCAACAACTGACTTTAGGTATACCCTGGTCGTCTTTTGATACAGCTCGCTTCCAGCAGAACTAATGTACAACTGCTCTGTTATTGAGTCAGTGCAGACAGAGTTTGTGTTTCTTACAAGAGGGTCTATCTTTGCACCCTTTTCTATCTCAAAGGCATATGTAATCTTTTCTTCAAGAGGTATATCTTCTGGATTTATCTTAACCTTGTTTTCAAACTTGCCTTTTATTGAAGGCGGATCTATCTCAAAATGATCCCTGTTAGAATTCCTTGAAGTGGCTAGAGCAATCCTGTAGGCAGAGTCTATGCATCTTTGAACTGCATCTGTATCGTTTGTTGATGAGAATCCCCATGCTCCATTTATTAAGGCCCTTACACCAACACCCGCTTGCTCATTTGATGAGACCTCCTCAAGCACCCCGTTTTCAACATTTGCGATGTTATTGGCCCTTTTCTGAAGCCTTATATCAACAAAACAGTTGGGGAATTTCAGATTATCAAAATTAAATGATTCAAATATATCCATAACTAGAAAAATACGTAGAATAATAAAAGGCTTATTGTATTTAATAATTATATGGATAGCCTAACATTTTTTCCATATTTCCCCGAAGAATTTATAAATAATTATAATCAAATTATTACGTGGTTATAATTATGAATAAAATCAAAGGAATTTTAATATCAACGTTATTATTGTTAAGCATTTTAACGATAATAGCACCAGTATCTGCAGGAACAGTACATGTTTATCCTGGAGATGATATAGGGGCAAAACTTCAAGGTGCAGCATCAGGGGATACTGTGTATGTGCATGCCGGTAGCTATACAATAAGCAATAATACAGATATCTTTAATAAGAGCTTGACAATAATTGGAGACGGAAGTTCAAATACTATCATAAACTTTTCAGGTAATGTAACTCTTGGTTTTCGATTAAGTTCTGGAACATCTAACGTTAATGTGAATATTTCTGGAATTACTTTCAAAGGAGACTCTTCAACGTATAGGCTTATGCTATTTGTTAATTCTTTAGCAAATTATACTATTATCACTTCAGTGAAAGACTGTGTATTTGATAGGGCAAATGGGGAATGTCTCTTGATTGATGGGCAGAATAATAATTCAATAATCATTGCTACTATTGAAAACTGCGAATTTAAAAATGCAGGAACTTATGGTGGATTGGAAGCTCACCACTATTCCCAAGCAACAGTTAAGAATTGTTTATTCCATGATAACAAATTTGGATTAAATTTTATACAATATTCTCAAGCAACCATACAATCATGCACTTTTGATAAAAATACAGATTCCGGCATTCAGATTACATCTGATGCTTCATCAAACACTATTAAAGACTGCATCATTACTAACAATACATTAAACGGTATTTCAAAGTCAGGCACTTCTACATTGACTAATACTTACAACAATGTCTGGAACAATGGAACTAATTACTCCGGCACTACAGCAGGTGCAGGTTCAATCTCACAGAATCCATCATATGCAACAGGAAGACTAGGTTCTTACTATCTTTACCCGTCAAGCCCATGCATCGATAAAGGTTCAGCTTCTTCTGCTTTCATTGGCCTTGACAAGATGACAACAAGAACTGACGAGCATTGGGATACAGGTACAGTTGATATGGGATACCACTACTCTTCAAACAGAGGACCACAAACTTCTCTGCCAATAGATTTTATCCTTAAACTACTGAAGAAAAACAAAAACAAATAATATTTTTTTTATTACTTTTCTAAATTTTATTTCACACCTACTACCGCTCTTGTTTCTATGAGCAGGCCACAGTTTTTATGATTCTAAGGAAACTAACTCTTTTAAAATCTCTGTCATTTGTGGCTATCTTTAAACTGATCTTATACATATCTGCTAATGGTATTACTACTCCTTTTCAACTTTGCATGTGTCTTAATTAATTGTTGTGGCGTAAATAACTTTATAGATAAGAAAAACAAATGTTTATAATGACCAATGGGTCAGTTTGATTACCCCCAGAAAAGCTTTTAAATTATAGTGACTTGATGGTCGCATGGAAAACCTGGAGCTTATCGACCCAAGTTGGACTAATGAGAGCATTGAAAAAATACTTAAAAAACTTGATACATCTAAAGACGGGCTTTCAACAAAAGAGGCCAATAACAGGATCTCTAAATACGGGTATAACGAGCTCCCTGTTACAAAGAAGGAATCTAACTTTAAAAAATTCTTAAATCAATTCAAAAATAACCTTATCATTGTTTTATTAATTGCAGGTATTTTGTCTATTGCCATTGGCAACTTAAAGGACTCAATCGTCATTTTTTTAGTCATAGCTGTAAACGGCATTATGGGATTCTTGCAGGAGTACAAGGCTGACAAGGCCATTGAAGTCCTAAAGGCCATGGTCCAATCAAAAGTCGTTGTCATAAGGGATGGTGAAAAGAAAGAGATCCCTTCAAGAGAGCTTGTGCCAGGTGACATAATCAGCATAGAGGACGGGGATAAACTTTCTGCCACTGTTAGATTAATTGAGGCAATAAATCTTCAGGTCGATGAATCATCCCTCACAGGGGAAAGTTTTCCTGTATCCAAAGCCGTTGATTTGAAGTCTGGTGAAGGCTATCCAAACACTGCCTTCATGGGGACCGTTATCACAAGGGGCAGGGGGACGGGTGTAGTCATGCTGACTGGGAAGGATTCACCCATTGGGAAGATTTCAAGCCTCATATCCATGGAAGAAAGAGGCAGCACCCCACTAGAAAAGAGTATAGATAATCTTGGTAAGAAACTAGGCGTTCTTTCTATTGCATTTAGTTCACTCCTATTCATTTCTGTACTAATTAGAGGGCTTCTAATACCCCTCCCATTGAAAGATGCCTTGGTAGAGTCGGCTCTTACAGCAATTAGTTTTGCAGTTGCCACAATACCTGAAGGCCTTCCAATAGTTGTTCTTGTGACTTTAGCCATAGGGACCCAGATACTTGCCAAAAACAATGCAATTGTAAGAAAACTTGCCGCAGTTGAGGCACTAGGTACGACCACATTCATATGTACAGATAAAACAGGAACACTCACAATCAACAGGATGAGCGTTGTGGGCGCCTATATTAACAATGAATTTTTAGGGCCTGAAAAAGTTGATCCAAAAAAACATGAGATTTTTTTTAAAATAACTGAGCTCTGTAACAATGCATGTATAAAATGTGAAGGTAGCGATTTAAAAGCTATAGGGGATCCGGTAGAGGCGGCACTAAAAGTGTTTGCAAGGAGTAGAAATTATCAACCTAATAAAATTGAAAGGATTAAAGAAAATCCCTTTGATTCTGAAAAGATGATGATGTCTGTCCTAATTAATGAGGATGGAAAGAAGACCACATGTATCAAAGGTGCGCCAAGGGTCATTGTTCACCGCTCAAAGTATTCACTTATCAATGGTAAACTTCACTTACTTTCTGAAAAAGAGAAGGATGACATAATTCTTAAAAATCGCGAGTACGCCGCCCAAGGGCTTAGAGCAATTGCACTTGGATATACAGAAGGGGACAGTGAAGATGACATTATATTTGTCGGTTTGGCATTCTTTAAAGACCCGTTAAGGCCTGAAGTAAAGGACGCAATAGCGCTCTGTAAAAAAGCAGGGATTAAGGTAGCAATGATCACAGGGGACCAGAGAGAAACTGGTCTTTCAATTGCTAGGGAAGCTGGCATACTTGGCAAGGAAGGCATGACTCTTTCAGGGAAAGAGTTGGATGAGATGCCGCAGGAGAAGTTTGCATCAATTGTAAAGGATGTTGTTGTTTATTACAGGGCCAGCCCGTTTCACAAAGTGAAGATAATTGAAACCCTAAAGGAGGCAGGCGAGGTTGTGGCTGTCACAGGTGACGGCGTAAATGACGCACCTGCCCTAAAGATGGCAGACATCGGTGTTTCAATGGGTCTTATTGGGACTGATGTTGCAAGGGAAGCGTCAAATATGATCCTGATGGATGATAATTTCAACACAATAGTCACAGCAATAAGGGAAGGGAGAAGGATATATGACAATATTAGGAAGTTCTTAAGATTCCAGCTCTCAACTAATATAGGTGCCATAATTTTAATGTTTACTGCAATCATGACAGGCGCACCTTTGCCGCTTTTGCCTGTACAGATCCTCTGGATAAACATCATAATGGACGGGCCGCCAGCAGTCACTCTATCAATGGAATCATTCCACGAGGGATTGATGGAAAGGCCGCCTAGAAAGAAAAACTCCCCAATACTGAATAGACCCCTTTACCTTTCAATGTTTATTGGTGGTGTAGCAATGGGTTTAGGGACATTCTTCCTCTTTACCCTAATCGGAGGCTCAATAGAGCATGCAAGGACAGCAGCATTCACCCTGTTTGTTTTATACCAGCTTTTGAATGTTTTAAACTGCAGGTCATTTGACCAGTCAATATCCCAAATTAAGTTCTTTGAAAACAAGGGCCTGATACTTGCTATTGTTGCATCATTTGTTCTGCAGATTGGTGTCGTTTATATCCCGTTTCTCCAGGAATTCTTCCACACAGTCCCGTTATCCTATAGGGATTGGGCCATAATAACTCCAATAGCATTTTCAATACTTTTGGTGGATGAGGCAAGAAAATACCTTATCAGGGATTAAAAGTATATATCAACATCCTCATTTGAAAGGAATGTTAGGGCCCTATCGTCCTTTAGTATTCTAAAAGGCATATCCTTCATATTTTTCCCGATGCCTTCCTTTTCATTTATTGTATTCAGAAACACGACTAGGGGATTGGAAAAATGTCTGGGTCTTAGTGTATAGACCCTATCGCCCTCAATATAGCTCTCTTTATATTTGGAGACAAAACTACTATAATGTGCACGATCAAAAATCTTTGGCCCATAATGTTTTACCATTGGGGAAAGGGCATACTTTTCTATCTCAAAGACTATCCCTGAAAACTCTCCTTTTTTGAAAAGGCCGTATGAAAGCGGCTTGAAGTCATTCTTTTCAAGGAGAGAGAACATGTATTTTGCGCTTTTTCTTAGCTGCGGGTATATGATGTCATCAAGCATGTTGCCCTCAAAGAGGATGACATAGACCTCTGATTCGGGGAATCTTTTTACAAATGGCCTTCTCTTTTTGTGGAAGTATTCCACTGAAGGGGATTCTAAGAAGAGCCTAGAGTGGTGTATGAACTCACAGAGCCTTTCCAAAGACAGGGAAGATGCAACATTTCTTTTCGGATCAACTGGGTCAATTACTATTAGCGGATCCTTAAACTCCTTTTTACTTCCTTTATTTTTGATATCAATATACTCCCCGTACTTCCAGTCTGCTGCGCTTTTAAGGACATTTTCAAAGCTCTTGTAATGGATTATAAGGATCTCGCATAGGTAGCCTGCAAATCCCCGGATCTTCTGCTCAGATGAATATACGCCGACACCTTTCATGAACTGCTTTAATAGGCGCACATCATTCCTTAGATCCCCAATGTTCTCCTTTACAAATCTTGTGTGATGGGGCGTCCTGTCTACTGCTGTTATGATCTCAACTGAGTCATAGCACGGGACGACATCTATTTTGAACTCCTTGAATCTGTTTATGGTGTAGGGGTGATTCGCATATGCGGTCTCTGATGTGAATCCCTCCAACTCAATCTTTCCTAGCTCTAACCCCATTCTTTTTAACTCTTCTAGGGGAGTGGATTTATCAAAGACGATGAATATATCTAGGTCCCTGTCATTTGATATCCAGGTGTCCTTGGCAATTGAGCCAACAACTTCGACCCTTGCCTTTAATTTCGTTTTAGAAATTTTTTCTGTCAGATGTTCTGCTATCCTAGTCGTTACAAAGAGTACTTCCTTCTTCTCTTTCTCACTGGGAACTATTTCCCTTAGAACATCTGCCCCTATCTTAGAAAACATTATACATTCTTTAGCTTAAATTCTTTTAAAGTTTCGTATATGGGCCCATGCGGCGTTAGGGTGCTTTTCTTAAAGCTTATTTTTGTTATAATTTCGCTACCAAACTCATGCTCCCTATGCGCATCAAGCAGGTTTAGAAGGGATTTCTTGTTTAGAGAGCTTTTGATCCGTGAGACTGTAAGGTGAGGAACAAACTTCCTATCCTCTTTAAATCCTAGCGTCTTTAATGTATCATCAATTTCTTTTTGTATATAGACTATTTCTGGAGCGTGCATACCTATCCAGACAACCCTAAGATCTGAAATATTCGGGAAAAAACCAGTTCCCTTAAGAGTGACCTCAAAGGAGGGATAATCAGAAAGTGTTTGTGAAAGGGACTCTGCTATCCTATTGTATGTAGATTCCCCAATCTCTCCAAGAAACTTCAAAGTCAGGTGAAGATTTTCTCTCTCAACAATCTTCATCGGGCATGCAGTGTATTCTAAATTTGTCTGAAAAGCCTTAATCTTATCTAATAATTCCTTTGAGGTAATGTCCATTGAGATAAAACTTCTCATTTCTTCTTCTCCACGGGCATCTTCTCCCACGGGAATATGATCCATCTATCTGTATTGAAAACAGTGTAATCTGGCTTCACTTGGGATATTGATTTTGAAGCGATAACTGCAACCCTAAGCTCCTTTGGAGAGAGCCCCTCTATATACTCTTTAATGGCGATAAGCGTTTCACCTGTATCTGCGACGTCATCCACAAGGAGGATCCTCTTTCCAGAGATATCCTCTTCCTTCAAATGCATAGTGATCTTTGGCCTGTCATCCCTAATCCCTATGTCCTTATAGTACTTCGCTTCCACCAATAGAAGTCGTTTGTCATCAAAGATGTGGGATATCCTAACTGCCGGTACCAATCCTCCTCTAGAGATACCAACAATAACGTCAAAATCATAGTCCCTTTTTATGGCATCACACATCGTCCATATAGCCTCATCAACTTTACCCCACTCAAGATACACAGTGTCCATAAAATCGCCTTATTTCAAAAATAAGCTCAAGAACTTTTCACCAGGGTACGTTATAGAATAGATATCCTCTTCTTTCCTGATGAGATTTGTGTTGACAAGCACCCTCAAGTTTCTTTTTACTTCAGCCTCATCGATTTCTAAGAACTCAGTTATCTTCTCTAGCTTTTTTTCTTTGTCTAGAAACTCTAGGATTTTTATTTTAAGTCTCGTCATACCATTATCTGGAAATTTATAGACTCGCATGAGGGATAAAATTTTTGACATCTCAATTCCTTTTGGCGTTAGGAAATATTCCGTAGAATAGCCAAGATCATTTTCCTTGATCATCTGGGACATCAATCTTTTTGATAAAAGATCATTTATCGCGGAATTTAATGTCTTAGAATCACCAACTCCTTCCTTCTCCAGGTCATCATAAGTTCTAAATGAAAGTTTTAGAGACTTTATGATTTGCATCTCTGTTCTTGTAAGAACGCTTGATTCATCTCTTGTTTCCACTCTACTATAAAAGCATTCCAAACTTATAAAACTTACTAAGATACATCAATAGGAGTCTTCTAGCTCCTCTCCCTCTATCCTGAGTTGTTCCTCGTCTTCATCAACTACATCTGGAGGGATCTTTCCCATCTTGATGACAAAGTCAGAAGTGTTTTGTAGTGCTATAGAAAATCCCGGTTCAGCGCCTATGACTATCGTTTCCTTCCCATGCTCCTTTGCCTTAGCAAGTATAGGGACAAAATCTGCATCCCTTGTAGCAATTGCAACGGTGTTGATATTATCATTATAGATAATTTCCATTGCTTCAACACCCATCCTTACATCAATATCACCTGTAACAACGATGGCATCAAAGCCCTGATTTGCAATCGCCTCAATAAGACCGTGGGGTGCAAACTGATTCAAAAGAACTTTTCCTATTCTTATGTCCCCCATATCCTCTAGTATTTTTTTGATATCATCCAGATTAATATCAAACTCTTTTCTTAAGATATTGGGTCCGTCTATTAATAGGCCGATCATTCTATCGTCCTTTCTCTTCTTACGAGAAATAGAGCCCATATAACGGCTGAAACCTTTCCCAACACTAGTGATTGATTTGAATCTTTTTGCCATTACTAACACCTACAATTGTAACAAATATATACTATAATAACAAAAAATAAATGCCTCTAGAGTTTTTAAATTTATCCAATTACCTTCCAAATCGCCTGTTCCTTCGCTGAAAGTCCCTTATTACCCTTAAAAAGTCAATTTTTCTTATGAGCGGGAAGTAAACGTTCAAAAAAAAGAGCTCCGAATAGGCTGACTGAAATAAAAGAAAATTACTGAGCCTTACCTCCCCCCCAGTCCTGATTATAATGTCTGGATCAGGAAGACCTTTTGTGAAGAGATTTTCACTTAATAGTTTGGTATCTATCTCATCAGGGCTGATTACACCGCCATTACAGCCATCAAGTATCCTTTTTATTGCTTCTATAATCTCCATTCTCCCGCCGTAAGCGATGCAGACATTTAGGGCCATATTGTTAAAATTCTCCGTTGCCGACTCCCCCTCTTCTATTGCAAGCCTTACGTTTTCAGGGAGCATCGAAATATTGCCTATGGCTTTTACCCTTACCCTATTCTCAATTATTTTTTCATTTGTTGCAATTTCTTTGAATCTCTGTTCAAACATATCCATGATGTGTTTGACTTCATCATCATCCCTATTGAAGTTCTCAGTTGAAAAAGCGTATAAAGTTACAACTTTGATCCCTATCTCATTGGCCCATTCCAAAAACTCTTCAACTTTTTTCATACCCATGTCATGACCGAAGTATGCTGGGAAACCTTTTGAAGCGGCATATCTTCTATTGCCATCCATTATAAGGCCTACATGGTGTGGGACTCTATCCTCCATTATTTCGCTAATGAGCTTATTTTCATAGACCCTATAAGTAGGCCTAAGGATAAAATCCGGTATGTTTTTTGATAACGAGGATATGAACATAATAATCTATCATTTTCTATACTTTTTCAATAACTCAACATAGAACTCGGCATTTTTTCTTATCCTCTCAACAGCCTTTTCATCGGTTCTCTTTATGACCATTGCAGGAACACCAACAGCAATCGAGTTGTCAGGGATTTCCATGTTTTCACTTACAACTGCGCCAGCACCAATAATGCAGTTGTTCCCTACCCTAGCCCCACTAAGCACTGTTGCATTTATGCCAATTAAAACAGTATTTCCTATAACTGCTCCATGAACAACCGCGCAGTGGCCTATGACGACATTGTCTCCAATAATCGCAGGCTTTCCAACATCAGTGTGAACTACTGCATTATCCTGAACATTACTGGCTTCACCTATCTCAATTTTTTCAATATCCCCTCTTAAAACGGCAAACGGCCATATGCTTGAGTTTTTCCCAATCTTCACTTTACCGTTAACAAATGCCTTTTCATGGATAAAAGCCTCTGGGTGAATTTCCATCTCGTCAGGTGTCATAATTTTAATCGGAAATGATTTAATATAAATCTTTTGTTATATAATTTAATGGACATAGACGAGCTTAAAGAACGGATAAACAGGATACGAAAGGAAATAGGGCAAGATGTTTCCACTACCCCGCGAATAAAATGGATTAAGGATGACGAAGTCCTAATTATATGTGGGTATTCTAGATCAGATAAATCAATGCTTATAGGGCCAGGTGGCTGGATTTCGGGTAAGCTAAGCGAGGAGATTGGAAAGCCAGTTACAGTGATTGAGAGTACAGAAGAAGTAGTGAGCGAGCTAAAACTTTTGGAGTCCCAAAATGCGATAGAAAAACTTCTGAAAAAAGCCACTGGCCAAAATAAAGACATCCTTGAATTTTTTAGGGATTACATCCAAAATAAGAGAAAGACCATTGATAAGGATATCACTGTTGCTGTTTCATATTCAGGCGGGTCAGACAGCACAGCAACTCTTTATTTACTAAAAGAAATGGGTTTCAATGTTGTTGCGCTTACTTATTACCCCTCAGATATAATTGTTCCAAAGAGGACAAGAGGCATAATCCAAAATGTCATAACAAAACTTTCCATACCACATGAATATATCAATGGCGATATCTCTGCAATTGTAGAGGGTGCGCTTGAAGGTAGGTACCATCCTTGCGGGAGATGCCATAAGCACATGGAAGAAGTGATAATAGAGGCTACAAAAAAAAGGGGCATATCTGCCATAGCTTTTGGGGATTTGCTGCCTACCGGTGCAGGGACTATATCCATCAAAAACCGCATGATTAGGATCAACCTCCCTTCACTATTGGCCCTAAAAAAGAAGGACATGAAATACCTGTCTGGAAGGATATTAGGCTATGAATCCCCTGGATTTGGGTGCCCACTATTAAAAGAAGTTCACAGACTGCATCCATCAAAGAAATTCTTTACAGCCCACAGGGTCTTACGGGAGGTGCGGGCTGGAGTTTTGGAATCAAACGAAGGGCTTGTTTCACTTAGGAGTATTTTTAGATTTGAGGGGGATTAGTGGTGGATCTTTCTACTATCGCTAGTTATTTTGCTTTGGAAAACAAGGGGAGCCTCACTAAGAAGGAAATTGAAGAATCCAGAAGGGAATTCTTTCTTGGGATAAAAGATGAGTTTATTGTCACCGATGATGGCACCCTTTCCCTAAAATTTCAAGACACCATGCACTCATACATTGGCGCCCTAAAAGAAAGATTTCATGCATACACAATACCATCTAATATAATTTTAAGGAAAAGACTTCTTGACATTTGTAGCGGTTTTAGCTACAACGCTCTTTATGCGCTGAACAATAACAATAATTTAGAGATAGATATGGTAGAAAAAATATGGGAGATATCTGCAATTACGCTCTTGATACCTCTGCCTGATAGCTATTCTTTTTTAAATCCTTCTTTTGACAGGATAAAAGGGTCTATTGAGCATAAACTTTCTGATATGGGCCTCATAAAAAATACCTTATATGAAAATGATCCAAATATACGGCTTCACATTGGGGATGCAGAAACAATTCTCTCTAACATCAATGAAAAGTTTGATGTGATATTCTTTGACCCTTACAAATCAGAGGTATCACCTGAACTTTTCACAATAGAGTTTGTAAAGCTTGTGGCAGATAGGCTAGAGGAAAATGGCGTTTTCTTAACATACCTATCAAACTATGCGATTAGATCTGCGATTTCCTGCTACCTAAACATAGGGAAAGTTGAATTGCCGCTAAAAAAAGTCGAGGGAACTATCGCATCTAAGTTAGTTGAAGACCTTCCGTTAAATCAATATGAAGAGAGGATCATTGCTTTGACTGAGCTTGGCATACCCTATAGAAAAGCCAAAGCGTATAGAAAAGCCAAAGCGCCTAGAGACATCATACTAAACAGGCTAAATGAGCGAAAATCTATGAAGAACAAATTCCTGCTCCCGTCATCAAAGAGGGACATTGTAAACTTTGAAGATGCCTTTTTTGGGGGGAACATCTCATTAAAGAAGAGATTAGAGGATTTTGGCCTTTCAAAAGAATCCATTGAATACATAACATGCCCTCAAATAAAAGAGTGCATATGTAAAAAATGTGAAAAAAGATATGCTTCTTCAAGTGAAAGGATAAGGGAAATGAGAAAAAGGCTATTTAAAATAAAAGGATTTAACAGTGAGGCCTATCCATGTACTCATTAATCTCATCAATATAGAGCTTCATTTTCTTAAATTGCCTCTTTGCTATTTTCTTTGGGTGGACAATTTCGTTTCTTATCTCAGTTAGCTCAATCAGTCTGCCCTTTATCCAACCGATGCTTACAAAATAGTACTCAAAGACGTCTTTCCAGTTGTCTATTTCCTTTTCATTATTTTTGAAGAGGATTATGGGGAGGTAATGCGAGAAGTCTGTATAGAAAAGCGGGGGATACACCTCTCTTTTTCTGATGACCGCATCGTTTTGTCGCTTTAAGCAGACTGACTTTATGAAATTTGGGATGCCCCGATCCCACCAGGATGCGCCATATTTTCTCTTTAATACGTCAAGGATAAACTCCCTCAGATTATTTTCAAATTCAGATACCATTGAATATGCATCTTCGTTTGTGAAATCGTCTTCTAGATTCTTAGATTTCCTTTTTTCTAAAGCTTTGCTTATGGCTTCAAGGAGGTCTTCTGTTCTTATCGGTTTATTGATAAGATAGTCATCCCCTCCTTCCCTTAAAGTTTCAACGGCAAGTTCTTCTGAGCCGTATGCTGTCATCACTATAATTGGGAGGTCTATACCGCGCTCCCTTACCTTTTTCAAGACATCGATGCCTGATAATTTGGGAAGCATTATATCAAGAAGGACAATATCATAATCATTGCTTGTAATCTTTTCTAGGGCCTCTTCGCCATCAACAGCTACATCTATTTCCGTGGCAATTGACTTTATCATAGCTTTGATAAGCTTTACATTATCAGCTGTATCATCAACAATTAATATCCTACTCATTTTCTTCCTCCGCATTTATTGGTATTTCAACAATAAAAGTTGAACCCTTTCCAGGTTCACTTTCCGCCCAGATGAGCCCGTTGTGTAATTCAACATAATGTCTTGATATTGAAAGTCCAAGACCTGTGCCCTTATATGATTTAGTTTCAGAGCTGTCAAGCTGCCTGAACTCATCGAATATGACATCTAACTCTTCCTTACTGATACCTATTCCAGTATCCTGTATTTCAATCCTTACATGATCGTCCACTTTAAAAACTCTTACTGAAATCTTACCATTTTCAACATTAAATTTTATTGCGTTTGTCAAAAGATTTAGTAATACTTCTATGATCTTGTCCTCATCAGCAACTATATCGTCAATATCTTTGACATTTAAAGAGATCCAGATATTTTTATCCTTTGACAGGGGTGAAACAATTTTTAGGGTCTTATTTATCGCATCCTGCAAGTTAAACTCTGTCAAATAAAGCTTTGACTTTCCAGCATCAAGCCTTGAAAGCTCTAGGATGTCATTTATCAGCTTCAAAAGTATTTCCCCATTTCGTAAAATCGTATCAAGGTAGTCTGTCTGTTCCTCACTTAACTTTGCCTCGTTTAAAACTACCTCAGAAAATCCAATAATCGATGTGAGCGGTGTTCTAAACTCGTGAGTTATGTTGGCTAAAAACTGTGATTTTAACTTGTTTGCCTCTGAGATTTTTTTATTTAATTCTACAAGCTCCATATTGGTTTCGGAAAGCTTTTTGTTCGCTTTTTGGAGCTCTAACGTTCTTTCCTTGACTTTTCTTTCTAGATCTTCATATGATTTTTTAAGATCTTTTGACATTTCCCCAAAAGACTTTGCAAGCTCACCGACTTCATCTTCGCTATTGATATCAATCTTTGGATTCAAGTCACCTTCGGCAAGACTTCTTGTAGCATAGACAAGTTTTCTTAGAGGTCTTGTGATCCTGTCTGCCATCAATACCCCAAAAAACACCGCAATGAGTATTGTGGACATTACTATAACAATAATGTTATTTTCAAAAACTGCGATAGGTTTGAATAATGTATTTGTCGAGTATGTGACTACAACTATCCAGAAGTTTCCCTTATTAGTTGAGGAGGGAAAAACTGGCGAATATGCGATTATCTCATCTGTTCCCTCAGAAATTGTTCCGCTTGTGCCTGATAAAATTTTAAGAAATCCTTGGGCCTTGTACTGATCGATAAAGCTCTCCCCTGCATAGTAGGGCTTTGATAAAGTTGAAGTGCCAACTTTAGATATATAGTAACCCTGCTTGTTTAAGATGAAGGTATTTAGATTTGACCTTGCAGAAAGCTCTAATATCGGGCTTAGGACTCTCTGTGCTGGGAAGCTAGTTAGGACTACCCCTCTTCTGATGCCGTTTGAATCAAAGACTGGTTTGGCATAATGCACTATAAGATCCCCGGATTCTGAAGTAATGGTGGATGTTAGGTCAAGAGAAGAGACGTACAATTCCCCCCTAGGAAGGGCCATTGTCTTAATAAAATACTCTTCCTTTGAAACATCGTAAAGGGCGGATGTTGTTGCAATAAAAGTCTGATTCCAGTTGTACACAACTTTTACAACTTCCTTCCCAGATTCATCAATATATATCACGCTTGAGTAGGATTTTTTGGAATTTGCAAAGTTATAGAACTCCTCAATGAGGCGCTCCCTGTATATGGTGTATTCTATTATGGACCTCCTGCTTCTTGCATCAGCAAGGGACTTTAAAGTCGTCGATTGACTCAAAAAATTAATATCACTTTCTGCAACCCTTAGTGATTTTTCTATCTCCTTTGCAGTTATCTCTGCCTGCTGTTCTACGACTTTTAAAGCGTCACTTTGAAGATAGTTACTCGTGAAATTAATGCTAAAGTACCCTATTGATATTACCGGCAACAAAAGTACTATAAGGTATGTGGCAATAAACTTGTTTCTAATTTTCCTCAAAAAAGGTATTTTGACCATTTTTTTAGACCCTCTAATCAGATATTTTCTTCAAAGCTTTTAAACTTTGTTGGAGATTTATACTATATAATTAATATTTAGTTTTTCCTTTAGTCTATTGTCATAATGTTTATAATTAATAAGTTTATCCTTATATATGGTGTATAACTCCATATAGTAAGGTGAAGTTTTGAAAAATCCAGTGTGGGATAATGTTGGGTCAAAATATAGCCACATTACAATGGCACATCCCTGTTTTAATGAGAAAGCTCATTTTAAGGTAGGCAGGATACATCTACCTGTTGCACCCAAATGCAATATCCAATGTAACTACTGCACTAGAAGCATTAACAAATGTGAGTTTAGGCCAGGTGTTTCCGCATGCATTATGAGCCCAGAGGAAGCACTTGAGCGACTTGATAAGGCCCTAAAAGAAAATCAAAACCTAAAGGTTGTAGGTATCGCTGGACCCGGGGAATCACTTGCAAATGATTCAACCTTCAAAACACTAAAGCTTATTGATGAAAAATACCCTGACCTCCTAAAATGCCTCTCAACTAACGGTCTTCTCCTAAAAGAAAAGGCAAATGAATTAGCAGATCTAGGTGTAAAAACTGTCACAGTCACAGTAAATGCCCTAGATGAAAAGATAGCTGAAAAAATATACTCATGGATTAATTTTGATAAACAAATCCTAAAAGGACAGGATGCAGCAAGAAAACTAATTGATAAGCAGTGGGAAGGGATACTGGAAGCAAAAAGAGCAGGCATGCTTGTCAAGCTAAACTCTGTGTTGATACCGGAAATAAACCTTAATGAAATTGAAAAAATAGCACTAAAAGGAAAAGACCATGGTGCTGACCTAATGAATCTGATACCGTTAATCCCATTGAATATGTTTAAAGACCTAAGGCCGCCGACATGTGAGGAGATATCCCTAGCTAGAGAGAAAGCAGGCAAACATTTGCCGCAATTTAAGTTATGTAAGCAATGCAGGGCTGATGCTGTTGGGATACCAGGGCAAGAAAGCGACCATCACAAGGAGAGAAGATTTGATTCAGAGTATTTTCACGGCTAGTTAAATTTTTAAATTGATTTATAGTTTTTCCAAAGGAGGTGAATGCGTTGATAACAAAGGATATGTCAATAGGTGATATAGTTGATCAATACCCAGAAACAGTTTCAGTTTTCATATCACATGGGCTTGGTTGCATCGGTTGTGCCATAGCACAGTTTGAGACTTTAGAAGAAGGGGCAATGGCGCATGGGATTGATGTTGAAGCTCTTATAAAAGATTTAAACAAATCACTAGAAAAGTAATTTTATTTTAATATCTATTTTTATAAAAAAAATAAATATAAAAATTATTTAAGGCTAGAATAGGGATCTGTTACGGCATAGACGTTGTCAAAACCTTTATTACGTAAATAAGTTGCACTGCTCACAGATCTAGTCCCACTTTCACAATACAATATAACTTTTCGATCAGTGGGTATCTGGCTTATCTTCGTACTAAGCCTATCAGAAGGAAAGTTAACAGCGCCTTTCAGGTGTCCGCTTGCATACTCACTAGCGGTCCTTGTATCGATTAAATAGATATCCTCTCCGCTTTCAATCAGCTGCTTTAGCTCCTTAGATGTGAGATTTTTACCTATACTTGATGTAGCTGAAGTTTCAGGTTTACTGGATTGATTTTTTATTTTGGAAATAACTTGAGTAGTATATGTATCAACAGCAGCCTTTGTGTACTCCCTGTCTGTCCCTGCAAGCACGAATATTTTTTGGCCTTGTTTAAAGAAGCCATCTGTTTCGTATAGAATCTTGTATTTACGATTCCTAAGATTGTCTTTGTCAGCATCTTTTAGTATCTTTTTTGATATCTCTCCGGTATGTTCACTGGAGTCAGGTCCACCAAGTATGACAATATAGCCATAGGCATCATATCCTTTGTCTTTAGCCCCAAAATAATCAACGGTAAGGCCATTTTCTTTCAACGTAGCAATAAGACCGGGGTTCATTTCAATGTCAATTGAGTTTGCAACAAGAGCTACTTTGCTTTCACTCATTATACCTGGAGCAAAGCTCACCAAAAGTGTAGCTAGGATAAATATAGAAAATATCATTTTTTGCATAGTTATCCTACAAACTCTTTGAAAATTAAATATAAGGTTTTCTCATCTATAAATATAAGAACATATAAAAAGAGTCTCTCTTAATTTTTTTTAATGAAATCATTTAATTTAAAAGAAGGGATTTTTTGGGTTGGTGCCGTGGATTACAACCCCCCTAAATTTGGGCCCTCTCTTTCAAAAGGCACAACTTATAACTCCTACTTAATTTGTGATGAGAAGACTGCTTTAATCGATACAGTTAAGCATGGATTTACACAAGAGCTAGTTTCTAGAATTAGCGATGCCATAGATATCTCAAAAATTGATTATATTGTGATTGGGAATTATCAGATGGATCATTCTGGTAGCCTCCCTTTCCTTATGAAAAGGGCAAAGAATGCAAAAATAGTTACAACAGAAGAATCAAAAAAAGCCATTGAAAAGTATCATGGAGGTCAATGGGAGTTTGAGATTGTAAGTGACGGGGATTTGATTAATTTGGGGGGCACTACTCTCTTATTTAAAGAGTTTAAATTAAATGATTTTGATTTGCTTCTGACTTATTCTATAGAGGATAAGATACTCTTCTCTGGGGATCTTTTCTCCCAACATATCGCATCTCCTAAAAGGACAGATATCGATATTAAGGATTTAGAATGTGATGCGCTTTCCTATTTTGTTAACTATTTACTGCCTCTTTCTGAGCTTCCCAACCTAAAAGATGTTAAAATCCTTGCTCCAAATCACGGTATAGTATGGACAAAAGATGCTAAAAATATCATCCAAAAATATGAAGACTGGATTAAAAGAGAATCCAAAAACAAGGCCATTATAATATATGGGTCTACTTGGCGTGGCACAGAAAAGATGGCATATGCGATAGCAGATGGGATTGGAAGCGTTGGAGCTGAAATTGAGGTAATTAACTATGAAAACTTTGATCTAGAGAATATCCTAGTTAAAATTTTTGAATCAAAATCGATTGTCATCGGATGCCCATCCTTTAAGAATGGTGTCCCATTTGAACTATCAAAGCTGCTATATAACCTCAAACATTTAAAATTAGAAAATAGATTATTGACGCTGTTCACCTGCTATTCTTTCAAGGAAAGCCCAATAACATCCCTTTTAGAATTGACTTCAAACTTAGGATTTGAACTTTTCGACCCGCCTTTGGAAATTAAGTATATGCCAAATGAGGAAGAAATTAATCTTTGTTTTGAGCTTGGAACAAAAATAGGCGAAAAGACTAAAAGTAACAAATCAAAATAGGGTATTATGGAACAGGACGAGAAGGTAAGGATAATTGAAACTGCAATTCAAGCAGAAAAAGAAACTCTTGTAACTTATATTAAATCTGCAACAAAAATCTCAAATGTTGTCGGTAAAAATATGTTTCTTAAATTGGCTCTTGATGAAATAAAGCACAGAGAGATTTTAGAAAAGGCATTAAAATCTCAGCTTGAAGAGGGGAAATGTTTCTTTCCAATGGTAGAAAAAAGAGAAGTAACAAAAATCGTCCCAGACATTGAACAGGAGATTGAAAAAACTAGCTATCTTGGGCAGGATGATCTGGCTATTTTAATGTTAGCCCAAAAAGTTGAGAAAAGCGGGATAGACTACTATAAGAATTGTGTAGAAAATTCTTGGGATGAAGAAGCAAAGAAGATGTTTTCATATCTTGTAAAGATGGAAGAAGAACACTTTGCACTAATCCAGACCCAGATTGATTATATTGAAGGGACAGGTTACTGGCTTGGAATAAGGGAGTTCACTCTTGATGACTAAACTATTTGAAATCTTTTATCAATGATTCCAAATCACCAAACCTTACTTTTTGTTTACATAAAGACGGAAGGTAAACTGCAGCTTTACCTGAGTTTGTTGCAGTTTTTTCATACATCTCTTCAATTGGGGCCACGACCATACAGGTATCTGCCAATAGTTTGGCATATTTTTCTATCTCTTGGGCAACACCCGTTCTTTCAAGCTCATTTTTGACGTATCTTGAGGTGCATATCCATATATCCCCTTTAAAATTTCTTCCCTCCTTTTTGAATATTTCAAGGGCTTCTTTCACTTCGCCTATTGAGCAGTGAGGGCACCCTATGCATATAAGCTCCATATCATCTGAAGAGCTAAGTTTACATTTACTCTCTTCAATTTCTTCTTTCCCAACCTCTATTTTCTCAATATCATCATCAATTGCTTTAGCATACTCTGGGGTCAAGCCTTCTACATGGTATAAGGCTACTGAGCCAGAAGCAGCCATTGATGCACCAAGAGATTTTAATTTATCTGAATCTAGCTCTAAATTCTTAAAGTAGGGAACTTTACTTCCAATGATTGAGCCCACATAGTTTCCAAGTGCACCAACATCAGAAAATGATTTTATTTTTGCCTTCACATCAATTATTGCTTTGGCCTTTCTATTTCTTTCAAGGTGTAGGCCATAATTCGGGGTCTTGCCTAATATGCTTGAAGCAAGCGATGAAGGCCCGCCTTCCCTATTAGTTTTTGCTCCAAGGACAGAGTTTGCAAAAGATACTGCAGAGGATTCGCTCCATGCTATATGCTCCCCGCAGTTCGGTCTGTTCCCAATGAGGTAAGGGGTGCATGTGCAGCTACAGTCTATCCCCATCTTAAAATAGGCATCAATGATTTCATGCTGTTTTTTGGCAAACTCCTTTTTAATCCCCATTCGTTGCCATCCTAAGGAATCCATGCCCATCGGATTTAGCGTGGATTTTACTTTAACTGTAGAGCTTTTTGAAAATTCAGATATGAAAAATAACCCTGCATCTCCAATAGTTTTGTATGATACTCCAGCTATCTGGCATGAGGAGATAGAGATTAGTTTATCGGCGCCGTAGATATCCCCAAGTGATGATAAAATTTCCATGGACTTTTGCGCTGCATATCCCTCTTCTCCATTTAATATGCGCTCCTCTTCCTTAGAAAGATACATAAATTATACTCTTTTTACAGTATTATAAATCTTTGGAACGTATTATCTGCTAATCATTTCGCTTCTTATAACAAACAATAGATTTACTCTTCAAGAATTGCCATGACGACATTTTTTAAATCATTCAAGTCCGATACTACTACCTCCCAAACTTCAGACAATTGAATTTCAAAATAGCCGTGTATCAGTCGATCTCTTGTGCCTGCGATATTTCTCCAGGGTATGTCAGGATAATCTTCTTTTAACTCTTCAGAAATATTCTTCACTGCTTCTCCTATGATTATTATTTGAAATATTACTGCACTGTTTATCATAGAGTTCTTTTGGAATTCGCTGTAATTGATGTTTCTTGTGTACATTTCTATGTTTTTTATTGCGTTGAGAATATGCCTAAAATAAATCTCCTCGCTTTTTTTCATCGTAAATCACAACTAAATCTTTCATTACATTGTCTTTGATATAAGGGCTTAACGCTCCTTCTGTTACGAGATCAATCTTTTTTTCCAAAATATCGGCTAGCTCAAGCTCTATCCCTACCATTTCAAATAGGCTTTTTACTCCACTAAATTCTACTAAAACATCAATATCGCTATCTGGCCTTTCCTCTCCTCTTGCAACTGAGCCAAATAAGCCTATTTTTTTAGCGCCGTGCTTTATAAGAAAAGAAACAAGAGTTTTGTTTCTTTCTGAAGGATCCATAAAATAAAATATGTTAGTCTTGTATTTATAGATAATGGTTTATATTGGATCTCAAACTGACATCTCTTTAGTCAAATCCTCTCTGTTCCCTCATCTTAGTGTACAGCGTCCTAAAGCTTCCAATCTCTGCGTATTTAACCCCATGAGGGACGTACTTTCCATGGTAAAGATACTTCCACCAGTGGACCACAAAACCTCCAACTGCAAGCTCTTTTAGTTTCCCCTTTTCCCTATACTTTGATAGTTTGAGCACATTTTCAAGGGTCCTTATATCTGAAACAGTGTCCCCTCCATTTATGAAGAACTTGCTTGACTTGTTTAAGACTTCCTTACAGAAGCTGTTTGTTGTTGATTCCCCCTTACCGTTGTCAAGATTTTTTCTCTCCTCCCATGAGCCGTTCTGAAGGAATATCCTCTTTGCCGCCATATTCCCAATCATTGTTATGCTGTTTGGCCCTATTGATTCAAATTTCCCTTCCCCAATCTCTTTTAGATTTACAGTCTTTGTTGTGCCATCTTGCTTTTTGATATTGACGTCAATTGGCAATATCATGTTGATTGAGCCACTTTCAATCTTTTTGGCTATTTCAAGGGCATTTTCCTTTACCTTTTCCCAGTTTTTGGTGTAGAATTTTTCTATTAACTCTGTATTCTCTTTTCCAATTGATGCGGGGAGTGTTTTCTTTAGAGAAGGCGCTTTTTGATATAGTGCCCATAACAGCAGTACAAAAACAGGGCCCCCATCTAAGACGACCATGAGGTCATCTCGCCCTTCTGTGAGCCTTATGGCATCTAATTTTTCTGCCTTTGCCCCAGCAACACCCCATAATTTGAGCTCTTTTGTATCAGTATACAATTGAGTGATATCATAAAGCTCACTTATGAAGCTGTCATTACAGTAGCACCCATCTGCAAAGAGCCTGAGGGAAAGAGCATCCCTATGGCAGCAGGAAAGTGCGCCATTTATTTTCGTATACTGTGTAAAATACTCCCAGAAATCAGTTTTTGTAGAGTCGCTTGGCGGAACTAACTCCTCTCCGCAGATTTTTCTTATATTTTCTAAAAATACAATTGAGTTCTTATTTGAATTGTTCAATTTTTTAAGCTCATTTAAATCACGAGCAAAAAGAATATTTTCTAAAGGAAGTGCCAAATTCTTTGCACTGTTTAAGACCTCTGTTTTTAATTCTTTAAAATTATCTTCAATGGATTTCTCTGCCTTAGAGGCATGGGCAATTATCAGAATATTTGATCCATCTTCCTGGTGTTTTCTTAAATTGCATATCGTGTTAACCGTTTGTTCCATTCTAACTGATGGTCCCGGGGGGCCATTTATATCCGTCCTGAAGTAGACTGTTCCCGTTTTCTCAGGAAGATCAGAAAACTCAGCAAAAACAAGATCGTGATGTGGAGTTTTTAATATCTTCATGTTCTCCCTCAACCAATAAGAACAATGAAAAATTTATAAAGGTATTGTCAAAGTATAGATAATGTATTATCTAATAATTATTTCGATTCTGTTATTACATCAAAAAATGGGGATATATAAATTACCTATCTTTTTCCCCATCCAGTAAATATTTATATAGTAGTTTTAATATTTAATATAGGGATTGAGTTGACAGACATTCTTACGGGAAAATTGGACCACATAGAAGGCATGCTAAAAGAGCTCAATAGTAAAATTGATAATTTTTTAGGATTTGAAGAAATTACAGATGAAGAAAAAGAAGAATTTAGGAAATTAAGAGAAAAAATTAAGAATGGGCACTACGAAACATATGAAAACACCTTTTGTGACTAAAAATGTATAAGGTGATTTTAGCACATAAGTCTTCTAATTTTGTTAAAAACCTCCCTAAATCTACTAAGAAAAAATTAGGTATAATTATTGATCATTTAAAAGAAAATCAAAGGAGAAAAAAACCTTTATAGAATTAGAATAGGTGGCTTTAGAATTTCTTATGAAATCAATGAAAATGAAAATATAATTAATATACTGAAAATAGGTAAACGGGATAAATTTTATCAGTAATAAACCCCTCTCTTGTATAGATGTTATTTAAAAAAGTAAATATATATTTGATTCTAGTTTTCTTCTATCTTTTCTTCCAATATCTTCTCAGTGTATCTGCACTTTGGATAGCTAGAACATCCAATAAAAGATCCATAAAAGGACTTTTTCACGACAAGATTCCCCCCGCATTTTGGGCATTTTTTATCATCCACAGGCAACGAATAGTTGTTTTTTGAAGGGCATTCAAGATTTATGCAGACTGTTTGAGGCCTTGATCTCTTTCTTATTGCAGTCACAACAGGAAATCCGCAAAGCTTACATTTGTCCCCTGTCGGTGCAACAAAACAGTTACTTGGCAGGGAAAAAGTTGCATCACAGTCAGGATATCTTTGACATGCTATGAAAGGGCCAAATCGTCCCTTTCTAATGAACAATTCCCCTTCTCCACATATAGGGCAAATCCCCACATAATTCCTTCTCCTCTCCTCTCTTTCAAGGTATACCAAAAGCTCTTTGCCTATATCTTCCTCATTTTCTTTAAACTTAGTGAAGATATCGGTGAGCTTTTCTCTTGCTTCAGATAGGATATCCTCCTTTGTGATTTCATTTTCCTGTATCTTTTCCATCTGCTCTTCAAAATGCCGTGTGAGCTCTACAGAAATAATGTCAGGGCAGTATTTTTCTAGCGTGCCGACTATCCCTTCCCCGAGGTCTGTAACGATTATTTGCTTGCCATCAATATAGTTTCTTTCATATAGAATATCAACAATGTTGGCGCGTGTTGCTTTTGTCCCTATCCCAAGTTTTTCCATTTCAGATACAGCAGACGCAGGATTGTAGCGTGCTGGGGGTTTTGTTGCCTTTTCTTCCTTCTTTGGCGATATTTTTTCTATAATCTCTCCCTTTGCTAGATCGGGCAAGATAACTTCTTCGACACCGGAGTACTCACCATAGTATTTCAAAAATCCTGGGTCAATCCCGACCCTACCGCTTGCAAAAAATGAATGCCCGTTTACATCAATCTCAACTGAAATTGATTCATAAACATAGGGCTTTGCAAAAACAGCTAGGAACCGCCTGACAACAAGGTCATAAAGTTTTGCTTGATCATCTGTTAGCTTTTTAGGCATCTCCCCTGTCGGATGGATTGCAGGGTGTGCGGGATCATCCTTCTTTCCCTCAGTTGGTTTTAGGCTTGTTTTTAAGAGTTCTGCGCAGTCACTTGAATAATTTTCAATATTTTTTAATTTCTCCATAATGCCCCGTAAGTTAAGGCTTGGGGGGTATTTTTGTGAAGACGTTCTTGGATAAGAAATAAGCCCCGCTTCATAAAGGGATTGGGCAATATCCTGGGTCCTTTTTGGTAGAAAGCCAAAGTTCTTATAGGATTCTTTTTGGAGTGTCCCAAGGTCAAACGGATGCGGCGGATTTATCCTCTTTTCTTTCTTTGATATTTCCTTTACCAAGGCAGATTTGTTTTTGATGTCTTTGAAAATTGACAGAGCCTCGCTTTCATCAAAGAACTCTTTTTGGTAAGATGCTTTTACTGTGATACCATCTTTTTTAAATTCAATAAACAAGATCCAGTATGGCTCTGATACAAACTGGCCTATCTCCTTTTCCCTTTCCAACAAAAACTTTAACGTGGGGGTCTGGACCCTGCCGGCAGAAAGGGTGACATATCTGCCCGAAGCCTTTTTTAGAGAGTCTGTCATAGCCTTTGATGTATTGATCCCATAATACCAGTCTAAAATATGCCTTGCAAGACCGGCATTTATCATTGGATAATCTGGGGGGTTTAGATTTTCGTATGCGGAAACAATCTCATCCTTTGTAAGGGAAGAGAATTTCATCCTAAATGATTTTGATATATCTGTTTTTGCGCCATACAAAAGTGCATTGTATCCTATGACTGAGCCCTCAATATCGTAGTCACATGCATTTACAAAGGTGTCCACATCTTTTGATATCTCCTCAATAAGCTTAACATATGGCTCGACATACTTACTTTTTTTGCTGTTCTTGAACATCTCAACCCATTCTACGTCAAAAAAGGGGTAGTCTTTGATTGGGATACGTTGTCTTAACTTGTAAAGGTGGCCCACTGCAGAAACAACATAAATTTTATTGCCACCATCCTCAACTTCATAATACTTTACGCCCTCATACTGATTTTTTTTCACCTTGCCTAGGAAGTTTGCAATTTTTTCAGATACATTCGGTTTTTCTGTTAATATGAGGGTATTCATGGGAAAGGGGAAATAAACTCAATTTATAAGGCTTTTTGAATTTGATGCCAAATATCCAATAAAAAATCACTTTAATATGCCGATATTTTCATGCTTTATGATTTCATTATAATTTTTGTAACCTAAAATAGATTCTATCTCGTCAGTGTTTTTACCCTTTATTTTATTTAGTTCCTTGTCCGTGTAGTTTGTTATACCCTTGGCAAAGATCCCTTCACCTGACTCTATTGCCACGATATCCCCAACATCAAAGTTCCCTTCGATGTCAATGACCCCCCGCGGAAGGAGACTTTTGTGGTCAAGAAGTGCTTTCCTGGCTCCTGTATCCACTATTATTTTTCCTTTTGGTTTTGCCAGGGTGATCCACCTTATTTTGTTGCCTTCAATGTTCTTTTTTGGGAGGAAAAGGGTCCCAACTTCCTCTCCGTTCATGACTTTCGAGATAAGGTCTTTTTCTTCACTTGAAGCAATGACCATATAACAGCCTGACTTTTGGGCTATCTTCGCAGCCTCTAGCTTTGTCTTCATCCCCCCGGTCCCTTTTTCACTTGCACCGCCACCAAAGCTTTCAATCTCTGGCGTTATTTCTTCTATTACTGGGATTTTTATTGCATCTTTTGCTTTCTTTGGATTTTTGGTGTACAAACCGTCTATATCTGTCATTAATATTAATAGATCAGCTTCGACCTTGCTTGATACCATTGCCGATAGTGTGTCATTATCCCCAAACGTTTCCCCGATCTCATGGACGCATACTGGGTCGTTTTCATTTATGATTGGTATGACCCCCAGCTCTAAAAGGGATGACATGCTGTTCCTAAGGTTTAGATACGTTTTCCTGTCTGAAAACGCATCATAAGTTAGAAGGATCTGGGCAACTTTAAGCCCATGCTTTTCAAAAACATTGCTCCACTCATGCATAAGCAGGCTCTGACCAACTGCAGCTGTTGCCTGTTTTAAAGGGATTGATTGCGGGCGCTCTTTAAAATCCAGGATCTCACAGCCAATTCCTACTGCACCGGAAGAAACTAGTATCACATCCTTTCCTTTTGATTTTAGCTTTGATACCTCTCTTGCAATATCATTTGCAAATTCTTTATTGAACTTCCCGTCCTTTGTGATGAGGCTTGAGGTGCCTATCTTCACAACTATTTTTTTTATGTCCTTGAAAAGTTCTTTTCTATCATTCATTTCAATCATCCCTCGTTTGACCTATAGTTTTTTATGGGTATATGGCTTTGCATTCTTTCCAACATAATCTGAAACTTTATGGCCGCTTCCTATTAGTTTGTATTTATAGATTAGCATCCCTTCCATGCCTGCCGGTCCTCTAGCGTGAATCTTCCCTGTGGATATGCCTATCTCAGCACCCTTGCCATACCTGAAACCATCTGCAAATCGTGTCGAGGCGTTTAGCATGACTGATGATGAGTCAACGAAGTTTAGGAAATACTCCCCCGCTTTTTTATCACTTGTTATTATGGCATCTGTGTGATGGGATCCGTATTTGTTTATGTGATCTAAAGCTTCTTCAATTGACCTAACAACTTTAATTGATATTATCAAATCATTGTACTCTGTTGACCAATCCTTTTCTTTTGCCTTTTTTACTTTGAGGTCCTTTAGTATTTCATAGCTAGTAAGACAGCACCTCATTTCAACCTTGGCTTCCTTGTACATCTTTCCGATTTTAGGGAGGAATTTCTTGGCTGATTTTTCATGAACTAGTAGAGTTTCAATGGCATTGCACACTGCAGGGTATTGCACCTTGGCATCAAAGCACACATCCAATGCCTTTTTCTCATCATAGCTTTTATCAACATAAGCATGGCATATCCCGTCAGAGTGCCCCAGGACTGGGATTTTTGTGTTTGACTGGACAAATCTAACAAACTCGTTTGAGCCTCTTGGTATTATGAGGTCTATGTACTTATCAAGCTTTAACATCCCTGTAACATCTTCCCTTCTCTCAAGAAGTTGAAACGCTTCCTTTGGTATGGACTTGTTCTTAATTGAGTCTCTTAAGACTTCGAAGATGGCTTTGTTAGTGTTTAGCGATTCTTTCCCTCCTTTTAATAAAATTCCATTGCCGCTTTTTAGCGCAAGGGACATTATTTGGGGAATGACATCAGGCCTAGACTCAAACACCATTCCAATTACCCCAATAGGCACAGCTATTTGATAAAGCTCTAGCCCAGAGTCAAGCTCTATAGCGCTAATAGTCTTTCCAACAGGGTCTTCCAGCTTTATGACATCCCTGATGCCCAAAATCATTTCATCAATCTTTGAATCCGTGACCTCTAGCCTTTTTACTAGGGCATCAGTTAGCTCCCCCTTTTGAAGGAGCTTTTTTGCCATTATAATATCCAACTTGTTAGCTTCCAATATCTTTTTTCTGTTTTTATCAAGTGACTTAGCCATACTTTCTAGCGCTTCATTTTTATCCCGTGTTTTGGCATTGGATAGGACAATAAATCCACTCTTTGCCAAAATTGCCTTATCCTTAACACTTTCCATAGACTTCACCCAACTCTTTTGATCGCTCTTTTGCCTTCTTCACAGCCTCTATAACACCTTTATCAAACGAATGCTTTTCTAATTCTATCAATCCCTTTTCGGTAGTGCCGCCTGGTGTCTTTACCATGCTAATCAGCTCATCAAACTCTTTTTCCGTTTCCTTTGCCATAAGGGATGCACCATATAAGGTTTCAATAGCAAGTTTTTTTGATACATCTTCTTTTAGTCCAGCTTCTACCCCGCCTTCTGTTAAAGCCTTTAGGAATAAAAACACATAAGCAGGACCAGAACCTGATAGCCCTGTAACAGCGTCCATCTGCTTCTCATCAACCTTTATCACTGAGCCAAGGCTTCCAAATATTCTCTTGAAATCCTCTTCGTTTTTTCTTGTTACGTGCTTACCGACTGAATAGCAGGAAGGTGAATACCCAATTGAGAGGGAGATGTTTGGCATGACGCGTATGACAGGCGTTTCTCTAGCCATTGACTCAATAAATTTTATGGGAACGCCAGCTGCAACTGAAATGATAAGCTTTTCTTTTAGATCCATATCCTTTGCATTCTCTAAGATGGGAGCGATTAAATTTGGCTTGACTGCAAGAACTATGACTTTGGAAGAAGAAAAAACTTTTCTGTTGTCTTGCGATATCATTATCCCATACCGTGATTTTATTGGATTTAGAATGCTTTCTGACACATCGCTTAATATTATATTCTCTCCTTTGAAGGCATTTTTCTCAACTAAGCCTTTTACTATTCCGCTGCCTATTTTCCCAGCACCTATAACCCCAACTTCAAACATGTTGATTCCTGACATTCTACTCATTTAAAACTTTACGTTGAAAACTTTATAAATGGATTTTATAAGTATGTTTCATGATTGAAGCTACTTTTTATTTGGAATCCCAGAGCAACTCCAAAGAGGCGCTTGAAATCTCCGTCAAGAAACTTTTGGAGGAGGTCAAATCCTTAAAGAATGTCAAGATAACAAGGGAGATGTTCCATGAGATACTGGAAGAAGAGGATGAGATGGGGAGGATTTTTTTCTCTTCTGTTGTTGAAGTTGATATAAAGACTGATTTTAGGGAGTATATCAACCTCTGTATGAGGCTTGTCCCCTCTATGATTGAGATGATAAATAGCGATGTTAAAATCAAAGGCAAGGAGCTTTTAGAGGTATTTGGGGACGTTTCTTCAACTGTTAACAAACTCTGTAAGAAATACAATCTTTCAATTTATAGGGTAGGCGAGGAAGAAGGGATTAAGCAGGGTGAGATAGGCATTGAGGAAGAGGATATAGAGGATGCTATCAGTGAAGGTGGCGCTCTCTTCAAGTTTGTCGTAGAGGCCAAGGCAAAGAATGAGAAGTTTGCAATGGAAAAGACAAAGGAGCTAGTAAACGATGCCGGGGGGTTAATTAACAAGATGGTAGCAAAAAAAGTTGGCGAGGGGGAAGCTTGGGAGGGCGTAGTGGGCATGGATGCTCTATTCTTTGATATTGAAACGCTCTTTGATGCTGTGATTAAATTCTCTCCCGTAGCCATGAGTATAGTAGACCCAGAAGTTTTACACCTAAACATGGCGGAGCTTCAAAACATTGGGATTGACATAGCAGGCATAATACAGCAGCTTACATTTGATGTGATCACCAGGGGAATGAGGGGCGCACAGGGGAGCTTTAGGGCCACACAAGCCTAATTTTGATTTTTAACTATCACTTTTTTAAACAAAAGATTTATAAATAGCCACACTCTAAATATTATTGTACCCTTTTAGAGAAATTAAATTAAAACCTATAAACGGTGAAAATATATGAAATTAAGAACAATAGGAGCAGTCCTTGTAGGGGCTGCAATGATTGGAGCTACTGTAGCAGGCGCAGCCGCAGCAGCACAAGCTCCAGCTAAATCATGGTTTATTGACCCAGCAACGGGCCAGCCAAACGTAACAGTAGTAGTCGGAGCTCAAGCAAACGCTTCAGACGTAGTTTCTGCATCATTAATCGCAGCAGCAGTCGGTAACATGGCAACTGTCGAAGAGACAGCATCCACAGTTACTACCTCCTCTGTAAGATGGCAGAAAGTAGGAGACTACAACTACACATATCCTAAAAACACTGAGAGATATACCTCAACATGTGTAGACAGACCTGCAGTATGGTACACAGACTTTGATTTGTTAAACCAGCAGTACTGGGAAACATCTGAAGATGGCGCATTCCCTGCAGCTGCCTATGATACATACGTCCAGATTGCAACTCCATCAGACATAAGAGTTGGAACAAGCCTTGTCGCAAAGGGATTGTCAACACTTTGGTTCTCTAACCATCCAAAAGACTGGGACGCAAATGACAGAATATACAAGGTATCTGCCACATCTGGTGCAGGCACCAGAAGTTACTGGCTTGTAAATACATTCGTAGCAGCACCCGCACCAACAAGAACAATAGTAAGAGTTCTTCCTGCATATGCCGGCGGAAGTTATGACGACGGAGATGGGGCATGGGACAGCATAAATCCAGGATACGCATTCATGACAACAAAGGCATGGGTAAATGTTGAAGATGCAGGAGCTGCTGTCGTATATGATCCAGTAAATGACTGTGACTACATCTTCGGAGGAACAGGTACAACAATGGAGGCACACGAAGAAATCCAGGTCATATTGACAAGTAAAACAGGTAGCTGTGTTGGGCTTGAGTGTGATGGCCTACCAAAGTTTGCAGGAGACAAGGGTGTTGAATCAGGTATTGTTTACAGAACAACTGAAATAAGATACCCATTACTTGAAAATGGCCAGAACATCTGTGGCATTACTAAATGCGACGGTATGATTGACTTTGAAACAGCAAGAAAGGGAAGATTTAACCAGATTAAATTCCTCGGAAAGATGTACCAGCCATTGTTTGCCGGTGCAACATTCAACAACACAGGCCCATCAGCAGGCCCAGGCTACCTCGGTGCATACTTCATGTACGGTAAGCCATATGCAGAAGCAGAGAAGATAATGAAAGTTGGAGATGTTTACAACTTCCACGGATGGACTGTCACATTAAATGATGTTAACATATACGAAAACAAAGCTTACATAACTGTAGCAGGACCAGCCTTAACTTCACCATTTACCTTCATAATGGTCATGGACTCTCTTGGAATATGTGGCCCATGCTGTCCAGACTGTGCAATATACGGCGGAGGCGGAGCGTTCACATCCAACCCAACTAGGAGAAACGAATACGACCCATACGTCGTAAAGACCACAGTTACAAAGACAAAGGATGACTATGCATACAACTTCTTCAGATATGTAAACTTCATGCTCGACGGTGTCAAAACATTTGTCGGTGCTGACGGTACATACCTTGCAGAATTTAATCTATACGCTCTTGAAGACTATGGATATTTAGAAGACAAGGGATGCTGTGATCCATTTGTCACAACACCAAACGACTATGGATTGGCAATCACAGGTGGATGGAGACAGGTTTCATACAATTCTACTTTTAATCAAGTAGGATGGGTTGCTTGGGAAGACTCAACATCTGTAAACTTACCAGTAAACGGTATCCTTAAAGATCAAGTGCCAACATCAGCACCAAATGTAACTGACCTCGAAAAAGCTTTAATCCAATGGATGCCAGCACCTGTTTGCAACAGCTTCTGTCCAGATGCAAACTTTGATACACTTGAACTAAGGCTATGTGACACAATAGCAGTTCCAGACTGTGAAACTACATACACAGTAAACGGCCCAGAGAACTACTTTAAGGTAGAGGTACTTGATGTTGACTTTGGTTTACCAAACAAAGACCCAGCCGACGCAACTCTTTACACACCAGCATATAGAGTACTAAAAGGATACTATGGCGCAAATTATGTCGCACCAACAAATAGAGACGCTGGAGTCTACAAGGGCGGAAAAGCAAAGACAGAGCCAAATGACACTGACGGTCTTGATGTAAGGATTACAATGTCCGCAGCAGGCCAGACAATAAAATACACTGCAAACGTCAAGATTGACCCAGTTGAGCTCATAAAGCTTGACATAGAAGTCAACACTGCCACAAACACAAGGAACTTAATTCTTGTCGGTGGACCAGTATACAACAGCATCGTAAAGGACTTAGTTGACATGGGAGCTTCCACTGTCGACTGGGCAACATCCAGAGGAGAATGGGAATGGATTGCAGACCCAATGGCCAAAGGATACGATGTATTAATAGTTGCTGGTGCCAACAGAGAAGAAACAAGAATGGCAGCAGAAGACTTAATTGCAATGTTGAACTAAATTAAAATAAATATATTTTAATTTATTTTTTTCTTTTATTTTAAAAACTTTTTAGAGCTCTTTTTATTAGGATAATGTTTTATCGGTTGCATATTCACTCTAAGGCTTTTTTGACTCTTTTAGTGTTATTTTGGTGCATCTCGTTCTATTTTCATTGCATTATAGACAATAGATTAATGAACTATTGATAATTATATATAATATCAATATTAATTTATTTCTTTATTATTGCAACCAAAAGATTTATATACTATCAGAAATACAATATATTACAGCTAAACAATATTGTTTAGCAATAGAGGTGAAATAATATGAAAATAAGAATGTTAGGGGCCGCTTTAACGGGAGCCCTAATGTTAGGAGCAACACTAGCAGGAGCTGCAGCAGCTGCATCAGTTCCACCAAGGAGCTTTTTCATCGATCCAATATCAGGAGAGCCAAACGTCGTCATTGCAGTCGGTGCAACTGCCAACGCATCAGACGTGGTATCTGGATCCATTATTGCAGCAGCAGTCGGAAACATGGCAACAGTAGAAGAAACTAAGACTGTCACAAGATCTTCTAGTGCAACTTTTGATCTCTTGATGGACTATAACTACTCTTATGACAAACACAAAAACATATCTCGATACAATGCATCCTGTACAACATTGGCAGGAGCACAAGCAAAATGGTATACAGACTATGAACTCTACTCCACACAGTTCTGGGAAACTGCATCTGGGGATGGAGTTAAAGAAACTTGGGATACTCCTGAAAAAGGCTATGATCTATCAGTAGCCATAACAATGCCAAAAGAGATAAGGGATCCATATAAAAACAATGTAGTTGCAAGAGAGCTTAATACCCTATGGTTTTCTAACAGTCCAAAGGACTGGGATGCAAATGATAGAATATACAAAGGCTCTGCAACATCTGGAGCAGGCACAGGTAAATACTGGCTCGTGAATACTAAGATAGCAGGCTCACCAACATCTGGTATTGTAAAGACTCTTCCCGCATATGCTGGAGGAAGTTATGACAACGGAAATGGGTCATGGGACTTTGAATATGCATTCTTTACTACAAGTGCGTGGGTAAATGTATCAGATCCAGGAGCTGCTGTCGTATATAATCCAGTAAATGACTGTGACTACATCTTCGGCGGAACAGGTACAGCAATGGAGCCTCATGAAGAAATCCAAGTTATCCTTGCAGATATAGAGACAACACCAGACGGTATAGTGGATATGAGGGGAGATAAAGGTTCTGCATCCGGCATAGTTTACAGGACTGCGGAAATCAGATACCCTCTCCTTGAAAATGGTCAGAATATCTGTGGAATAAACCACTGCGACGGAATGGTTGACTTTGAGACAGCAGTAAAAGGCAGAATCACACCTATTAAATTCTTAGGAAAATACTATACGCCACTCTTTGCAGGTGCTACATACTCTACTGAAGAAAATGTTAATCTAGGTGCTTACTTTGCATATGGTAAGCCTTTCGCAGAGAAAGAAAAGATCATGAAAGTGGGAGATGCTTACTCCTTCCACGGATGGACTGTAAATCTATCTGATGTCAACATCTACGAAAATAAAGCATTCATCACCGTTTCTGGACCTGAGCTAGCTTCACCATTTAGCTTCATAATGGTCATGGACTCTCTTGGAGAATGCGGACCGTGCTGTCCAGACTGTGCAATATACGGCGGAAGAGGAGCGTTCACATCAAATCCAACTAGGAGAAACGAATATGATCCATACAGGGTAAAGATATCAAAGACAAAAGAAGTAGATGGAAGGGCATATACTCTTTTCAACTACATCCCCTTCATGCTTGATGGTATCAAGACATTTGTCGGTGCTGACGGTACTTACCTTGCAGAATTTAATCTTTACGCCGTTGAAGACTTCGGATGGTTTGAAGACAAGGGATGCTGTGATCCATTTGTCACAACACCAAACGACTATGGATTGGCAATTACAGGTGGATGGAGAAAAGTTGTGTATTCAAATAGTGCTACAATAGATAATAAAAATGGATTTCCCACAGAACCTGTAGATAATCATTACTGGTATCCTTGGGAAGATGTCAACGCTTCACCAATCGCATACATCCTATGGCAGCCAGCACCAGCATGTGCACCATGCCCAGATGCAAACTTTGACACACTAGAACTTCAGCTCTGTGACAACATTGATATACCAGACTGTGAAACTGCATTCACAATAAACGGTCCAGAGAACTACTTCTCTGTAACAATAAGTGATGTAGACTTTGGAAAGTCAAACGAGAGACTTAATGGATTATATGATCCTCTACTAGCACCCACATCTGATCCTCTAGCACCCACATCCCCATTTGATATCTACAAAGGAAGAGCAAACAGCTCATCTACTGACAAAGATGGTGCAAAAGTTACAATAAATCAGACTATAGTAGACACCGCTCAGTCAATCACATATACTAAGAATGTAAACATCGACCCAATCGAGCTAATAAAGCTTGATATTGAAATAAATACAACATCAATGCATAAGAATCTAATCCTTGTAGGTGGACCAGTATACAACAGCATAGTTAGAGACCTTGGCAACATGGGAGCATCTACAGTTGATTGGGCAACATCGCCTGGTGAGTGGGAATGGATTGCAGACCCATTCGGCAGAGGCTATGATGTCCTAATAGTTGCTGGTGCAAACAGGGAAGAAACAAGATTAGCAGCTCAGCAGTTAGTATCTCAGTTGAGATAAATAAATTAAAAATTTATTTTTTTTAATTTTTAAATTTTATAAAAAAAAGTTTATCCTTTGATTCTGGCAATTTTTATCCTGCCCATAGTTTCATGGTATTCAACTTCTTTGCCTTCAAGCTGTTCAGCAGTGAATTCACTAGGAAGTGGGATCTCAAAAGTTTCATAACTTTCCATATCCATAAGCTGGAGCTTTTCCCCCATTACAGCGTTTACAAGGCCGCTTTTTTTGTCGATTATAGGCACAAATACCTTATCAGAAGTTGGTTTTACCACAGTTCTTCTCTTGTCATCATATACGCCAAAACCCTCGATTCTGGCCTTAGCTGATCCATGCTTTCCCGGAGAAGAAGTTTGTATCTTAATGATTTTACAAGGCTCATCATCGATTATAATGAAACCGCCTTCACGTAACGTTCTGACTTCAACTTGCTTTTTGTCTCCCATCTAATTCCCCCTTTTTAAATAGGTAATAATCAATGTTTTTAAAGCTTTCTTAGCTAGCTTATAAACATTAGACACAAACTTTAAAAATAGCCCCCCGTTTCTAAGAATAGTGATAAACATGAAGAAACAGTTTTTAGTAATAGGTGCATTGTTTTTGGTATGCACCATGGCAATGTGTGTAAATCAGATTCAAATACCAGATAAATTTTTTGAGTCATATGGAAAGATAGAAACAACTCAAAAAGAGATAGACACTTTATATAGTTCTTACTGGGAGCAGCAAACAAAAAGAATTGATTATGTTACTAAGAACAGACAAACTCAAAATGTTGATAATAAATATGTTCTTTCAATGCTTGAATCAGAAGTTATATTTTTAGATGAACTTGCAAAAAAGAATACAATTTATTCAAATCAGATAAATGAACTGTTCGGCTCTGTTAATGATATGAAAGGTGACGAAGCCAAAACAAAAGCAAATAAGATTGTCATATCTTTAAGGAAGTCCCAACAAAATCTTGCAAATAGTATTCTTAGATATAAAACTGCTTCGGAATATGTTGCCAAAAATTTGTACTATTATATTAACAATGCTGATCTCACAAATCCTTTGATATCTAATGATATAAAGAATAATAATCTAAGTGCCAAAGGAGATTTTGAGTATGGTGATCAATTTCTTTCCGAATACAACCTTGCAAAAGATGAAGCAAATGCCACATACCAAGAACTAAAAAAACTAAAATAATTTTTCTCTCTTTTCCATTTAAAAAACCACAATACTTAAATATAAATCTCCTTTGAGACGAAATAAAAAGGAGGTTAGAAAAATGGACTTTATTTTAATAACTATTCTAATCGGAATAGTTGGTATTATCTATGGTCTTTTATTGGCAAAAATTGTTCTGTCATATAAAGTCACAGATAAGAACATGCTTAAAATTTCAAATGCCGTCTATAAGGGAGCCATGGCATTTTTGAAAAGAGAGTATACAACTATAGCTATTATTGCAGCAATTCTCGCAGTTGTTTTTGGAATCTTCATTAATATAGAGACTACCATTACATTTATTGCCGGTGCAGTTTTTAGCGCTCTTGCCGGATTTATAGGTATGAGCATCTCTACAAGGGCAAATGTCAGGGTTGCATCTATTGCAAAAGAAGGTGTTTCAAAAGCTTTGAGGCTTTCTTTCCAAGGTGGGGCTGTAACTGGGATGACAGTTGCGGGGCTTGCACTACTGGGTGTCAGCGGATTCTATTACTTCTATAGGGACCCCGCTCTTATTATAGGATTTGGATTTGGGGGGTGTCTGATATCCTTATTTGCAAGGATTGGCGGAGGTATATATACTAAAGCTGCAGATGTTGGCGCTGATCTAATTGGAAAAGTAGAACAGGGCATACCTGAAGATGACCCAAGAAACCCTGCTGTCATTGCAGATAATGTAGGCGATAATGTCGGGGATTGCGCCGGAATGGGTGCAGATTTATTTGAGACATACGCAGTCACAGCAATTGGGGCAATGCTTTTAGGTGTGGCATTTGGCAGAAATGACTTATATGTCATCTATCCATTGATTCTCGGTGCAATAGGTATAATTGGTTCTATTCTAGGGTCCTTCTTTGTAAGGGGAAAAGACAACATCATGAAAACACTGTATAAAGGCGTCATTGCATCCGCAATATTTTCTCTAATTGGATTCTACTTTGTAACAGTGACTTATCTTAAGCTTGATATTGCCTTATTTTTGACAACAGTTGTAGGCATAGTGATTGCGCTTCTCATGTTCTTCATCACAGAATACTACACAGCAAAACCCTACCGGCCTGTTAGGAGTATTGCCCATGCTTCACAGTCAGGTGCGGCCGTAAACATCATCACAGGGCTTGCAGTTGGGATGGAATCAACACTTTTACCTGCGTTAGTTATCTGCGCTGGGATTTTGATCTCTCATTCCCTAGCGGGGCTATATGGAATTGCAATTGCTGCTATGTCAATGATATCCTTGACAGCAATAGTGGTAGCTCTTGATAGTTACGGTCCAATTACAGATAACGCCGGAGGAATTGCCGAAATGGCCCACCTTCCTGATAGCATTAGAAAAACAACAGATGCCTTGGACTCAGTTGGGAACACAACAAAAGCAGTAACAAAGGCATTTGCCATAGGTTCTGCAGCCTTGGCATCACTCACACTGTTTGCCGCATATGTTGATGAAATTGCAAGATTCTCGCTTGGTAAGGAAATCATTTTTAGCCTATCAGATGAGAAGGTCATTGTGGGCCTGTTCCTTGGCGCATTGATACCATTCCTGTTTTCCTCCCTCTGTATGAAGGCTGTTGGGAAAGCAGCATTTTCCATAGTTGAAGAGGTCAGGAGACAGTTCAAAGAGATTAAAGGCATTATGGAAGGAAAGACTGAACCCGATTATGCACGGTGTGTTGACATTGTAACAAAAGCATCTCTAAAGGAACTAATAATTCCAGGAATAATAGCAGTTTTATCACCTCTGCTTGTTGGCTTTATTTTGGGTAAAATTGCATTGGGCGGGATGCTAATTGGTAGCATCTTATCCGGATTCCTATTGGCATTAATGCTTGCAACAGGTGGTGGTGCATGGGACAACGCCAAGAAATACATTGAAGATGGAAATCTTGGTGGCAAAGGAAGCCCAGCGCATGCCGCAGCAGTTGTGGGTGACACAGTAGGTGACCCATCAAAGGACACAGCAGGACCTGCAATTAATCCACTGATTAAGGTCATGAACACCCTTGCAATAATATTTGCAGCGCTATTTGGGTCAGGGATAATCTAATTTATTTTTATTTTATTTAAATTTTCAAAACAGAATGTTTATATAATAAATTCTTTTACTTTTATTTATGGCGGCTTTAGCCTTCTTTGTGTATGCACTGACCTCAATATTTGTCATTGTAAATCCAGTGGGTGCAATGTTCACATTTATGTCCTTGACTGCTGACAAGGATACAAATGAGAGAATAAGGCTAGGCAGAAGGTCTGTTCTAATAGGTTGTTTACTTGCGATAGTTTTTGCTGTCAGCGGGGAAATAATATTACAATTCTTTGGTGTAACTGTTGATAGCTTACGAGTTGCCGGCGGTATTATTCTTTTTAAAGTTGCTCTTGACATGGTCTATGCCAAGACCTCAAGAGAAAGCTTCACAGAAGAAGAAAGAAATGATGCAAAGGATAGGGGGGACATATCAGTTTTCCCTGTTGCAATGCCTCTTTTAACAGGGCCTGGAACAATAACTACAGTAATTGTCATAATCAGATCTGTTCATACAATAGAGCTTAAGATGATTGCAATCCTTGCAATATTAGTAACATATACAATCACTCTTTTAATGTTTAGATTTTCAACACCTTTAAGTAAAACGCTTGGCGTCACAGTGACCCTCGTATTTACAAGGATAATGGGATTACTTCTTGGTGCAATTGCGATTAATTTCCTCTCAACAGGAGTTAAAAATATCTTTCTGTCAATGCTTTAATAGAAACAGTTTGTCGCCTCGCTTATGCTTTGACTTAAGTATTTCTGAATGTTTCGATGTCTCGAAACGGTCTCTACAAGGTTTCAAAAGAAGCATAAAATGCTCCCTTACGAAGTCCTCCAAACTAACGTTTGATTAAGTATTTCGACCATAATCAGGTGGCCTCTTTAATTAAAGACGCTTGGGAGTACAAAAGTAATAAGGTATTACCCTTTCAACTATTGTACATTCAGCATCTAAAACTTTCAGAGTACTTATGACATCGCACAAGCGAAGTTTCGACCTATGGTAAATTAATTGAAACATGAATATACTTAAATTTTACTGTTATTGATTATTCAATAATAAGAAAAATATTTTTAAAGTATATTTTATCCTCTTCAAATAATTGTGGCTCTATTTTTATTATAATAAATTTAGTATTCCATTAAGAATAAAAAACATATCCCTTTATGATTGATATGCATACCCCAAAAACTACTCTTTGTACTGTATGCAGGGGCCATAAAAAACTCTGTGGCAGGGAAGTATGCCCAATACTAGAGAAGAAGAGGATTAGGGAATCCATTACCCATCTAATCAATAAAGATATCTTTGGCGCCTCTCCGTCTGCCTTTTTCGTTGGTGATTGGAACTATCCAAAAGTTTTAGTTGGACCGCTAGTCCCTCCAGTCTATGAAGGCACTGAAATATTTGACCTTCCAGAAAGTTGGCATGGAAAGGAGCTAGATGAAATCATCAAATTTAGATCGCTACTTGTAAGGTCAAAAGAATTTCTAAACGTAACAGAAGCTAAAAATCCTAAAGGATACTTAGAAAAAAGCCAAGAAATTGTGATGTCTAGGAAACCAGTTGATGTTGAGTTAATCTTAAAAAAAGCCCCACATTTTACCCTGGAGTTCTCTCAATTTTCCCCTCCAACAGGCCCTTCCGGCTTTGTTCAAAGCTTTAAGATAACTGAAAATCCTAAAGTGCCCAGGGTAGTTGATAAAATTAATTCTGATGATATCAAAGCATCAAAAGGGATATCCATTCTTTACGATAAAGACATCCCAGTAACCCACATCTCTAAACTGCTGTCTGCGGGGCTTTTAGGTGAGCAAAAAAATAGAAAACTTGTTCCAACAAGGTGGAGTATTACAGCAACTGATGACTCTCTTTCCAAGTTCCATCTGAAGAGGGTAAAATCTTTTCCAGAGATTAATAAATATGAAGTATACTCTGAGACTGGCATTGGTAATACCTTGGTAGTTATTCTGTTTCCCTCTATGTGGAGCTATGAGTTCTTTGAATGCTGGTTACCTGGGTCTTTGTTTTTGGAAAGCTCTCTTTCTCCTAACGTCATATCTGATTATGAGCTGTTTGATGGCAGAAAAGAGTACGCATCCCTCACCGCTGGTGCTTATTATTCAGCTAGATTCTCAGTTACAGAGCATCTTCTCGAAAACAGAAGACAAGCAGGGGCGCTAGTGTTCCTTGAAGTTCACCCTTCATATCACACGCCTGTCGGCGTTTGGAGGGTTAGGGAAATAACAAGAAACGCCCTACAGAAAAAACCATATTCTTTTGACACTGAAGAAGAGGCCGTTAAGAAGGCTTCTGAAATTTTGTCATTGCCATTTGAAAAGTACAGGGAAAAGAGCAAAATATTGGGATTTAAGCACAGGCAGAAGACATTATCTGAATGGATGAATTGATTAGAAAGGCTTTTATTTATTTTGTCCTTGGTATTGTTGGTGCTTTTATGGATATTAGGGATTTTATTGCTCATGAGGATGATGTTATTAAATTTGATAGAGAGTTAGAGAAATACGAGATGGCTAAGATTGTTCATGAAAATCCAACAAAAATTATTCAGTTTAAAGATAAGGGGTATGATGTTTTTTGCAACATATGGTCGACTAGGGATCGTGTGGCAAAGTATCTTAAATTAGACAAATCTACCCTCCTTCATTCTCTAAAAGAGTCAATGGATAAACCAACTCCTTACAAAATAGTTGATAAAAGTCCATTCATTGAAAATGAAATTAAAAACTTTGATCTTAGAAAAATCCCCATTCAATATCACTATCCCCAAGATGGGGGCCCCTATGTTACATCCGGAGTTATTTTTGTTAAAGATGAGAAAGGCAACAAAAACATGTCTTTTCACAGGATGATGGTCACAGGAAAGGATACCTTTACGATAAGGATTGTTCCAAGACATCTATTTGCCATGCACAATGAAGCCAAGGCAAAAGGTAAAGAATTAGAGATAGTTCTTGTGATTGGTCTACCTCCTTATGTATTACTGCCTGCTGCAATGTCTATATCCTATGGTATAAATGAACTTGAGATAGCTAATTCTTTAAAGAAGATGGGTTTGGGGAGTGAGCTTACCGCTTATAGATTTAAAAATGGAATAGATGTACCCACATCCTCGCAGCTTGTTTTCTGTGGCAGGATTACTTTAGAGGAGGGGGATGAAGGGCCATTTGTCGATATTACTGGAACCTATGATTTTGTTAGAAAACAACCTGTAGTAAAGATAGATAAGGTCTACCAAGCAAAAAACGCTTTTTTTCATGCACTCATGCCAGGGGGTTACGAACACTTCCTTTTGATGGGCATGCCAAGAGAGCCAATTATCTTTGAAGGGGTATCAAAGGTCGTACCAAAGGTGTATGGTGTTAGATTAACTGAAGGTGGCAGTTGCTGGCTCCATGGCGTTGTATCAATTAAAAAACAGAAAGAGGGTGATGGGAAGAATGCCATAATGGCAGCCCTTGGATCTCATGCTTCAATGAAGAGAGTAATTATTGTCGATGAAGATATTGACATCTATTCAGACACAGATGTAGAATGGGCAATCGCAACAAGATTTCAGGCGGACAAGGATATTGTAGTTATTCAAAATGCAGCTGGATCCAGTCTTGATCCATCTGTAAAAGGGGATGGCACAACAACAAAAATGGGGATCGATGCAACAATGCCATTAAAAAATAATGACATATATAAACGGGCCATCAACTTCCTTAAAAAATAAAAAATTATCTTTCTTTTAAAATTATTAAAACTGCAACTAGAATTAACGCTCCACCTATTATGGTGCCTTGAGTGACTGTTTCCCCTAAAACAATGTATGCCAGGATGCCTGCTAGGATCCCTTCAGTAAGTATTATTACAGAGGCTTTAGTTGCCATTATATGTTTTAATGCAAGGCTATAGAGAAGGAATGAACCGGCGGTGCATAGAAATCCAAGAATGAATAATACAGATAATGAGAATGGGGTAAGTATTTTAGATCCAGAAAAAAATGGGGACATTATAATTGTTGTAAAGACAAACATCCATAAGGTAGTTGTAAGGCCATCAAATTTTTTACTAAGCGCCCTTATGCTTATTGTATATAAGGCCCAGCCAAATCCAGAAAACATTGACATTACATTTCCATAGAAGTTTGTTGTGACATTTATTGAAGAGATATCATAATAAAAAATAATAAACCCGCCCAGTATGCCAGTTATTACTGCAATTGCGGTATTCCTTGAAGTTTTTTCTTTTAACAGCAAAGCAGATATCAAGAGAACATAGAGGGGTGCCATCTGTTGTAAAAAGATAGTATTTGCGATAGTTGTATTTTTAAGGCCAATTGTATAGGTATATGTTGTAAATGACAAAATAACTGCAGGCAATACTAGGTAAGGGACATCCTTTAATTTTATTTTGATGTTTGATGATTTTTTTGTGACTATCCCGTATACCAATAACACAATAGTTGCAAAGATGAATCTATAGGCAACTATCATCCCAGAACTTACCTCTGGTATCAACCTTACAAATATGCCTATGGCGCTCCACAAAATAGCAGCAAAAAAGGTGTATGATACCCCAATAGAATTTTCTTTGTATTCCATTATACCAAATCTTACTTTTTAATGCCGATTTTTTTTAAATAGAGTATATACACTATAAAGATTGTGATTACTATCCCTAAATATAGTAACCATGATGGGAGTGCCAAGCTGGAATCATTACCGAGCCAAGCAAATAGATTCCTAGCAAATTGTTTGTTGTCCATATCCCCGATTTTCCCATTATCAAAAATAAAGGAGCTACCTATCACTGCAACTTTCCCATTTCCTTTTTCATAAATCGCAACTATTATGACATTCTCCCCACCAATAGGTTCACTACCAATAGAGAATGTGTCGTTATCTCCCCTTGCTATTGCAATAGCATCCCCTTTAATTTCAAGAGAGGCTGGTTTGTAGAGGATAATTGAATTGACCCCCTCATTAATTGAGTGTTTTGCAAGATTATGGATTATCGGGGTGCAGCTGCATCCTTTTCTATTGGTGGGATCATCAGTTCCATTTTTCATTATTCTAATGCCAAAATTTTTTAGAACTAAGTTAATTGAGTCTCTTGTGGGGTCTATCATATCCATGTCATTAGATCCAAGTATGAGGAGGCTTCCACCATTGTTTACATACTTTACAAGCGCATCTATTTCACTTTGTCCTAGAGGATTATTTGGATTCCATAAGACAACTATGTCAATGCCTTTAAGTGATTCATCAGAAAGTGGCATTGTACTGATTTTACTTACAAAGCCCATCGAAGACAATTCTTGGAATAATACTCTTCCAGTGCCCTCTGGATCCCCCCACCAGTTGTCAGTATCATGGTATTTATCGATTAATACGGTCTTTTCAGCTAAGCTAAAATTTAAAGTCGATAACAATAATAGTATTAAGATAAATGAAAATTTTTTCATAATGATTAACTGCGAATTGGATTTATAAGTATTTTTAACAAGTTTTTGTTTCCTGCTCAGCCTCTAATAATCTTCGTTGAGTCATAATACAGTTTTCATAGATAACATCTATACCATTCTCTTTACAGAAAGCAATAGCTTTTTCTGACTCTGATCCCGGTTGCATCCATACTTTGTCGATTCCAAGCTCTTTACATTCTTTTACAATCTGTTCAGTGACAAACGGAGGGACCACAGTGTTAACAACACTTACCTTAATCGGTATTTCCGAAAGGGTATAATAACATTTATCTCCTTCTACTATCTCAACTTTCGGATTTACGGGAAATACTTTGTAATTGGATGATCTTAGATCCCTATATATTATATTTCCATATTTTTCTCTGTTGTCAGATGCACCAACAACGGCAATAACGTTTTTTTTGTCAAGGAATAATTTGAAATTCAAAATATCATACCCTCTTTAACACCTTTTCAATTCTGTCCATAGCTTCAAAGAGATCACTTTGTGGGACATCAGCAAATGAAAATCTTACATATCCATCCCAATCCTTCCCAAATGAGATCCCTGGAACACATAATACCTTTGCGACCTTCAATAAGAATTTTGCAAATCCCAATGAATCCATTCTATAGGATGAAATGTCTGAAAATGCATAATAGGCGCCTTCAGGGAAATTTGAGTGAAGCCCAATCTCATTTAATCTCTTGACAACTAAGTCCCTTCTCTTTTTGTATTCTTCAGTTGTAGCCTTAACAAAATTTAAAGATGTTTCATCATTTACCGCCTTTAGCGCAGCAACCTGAATGAACTCAGGTGCACTTACAACTAAGCTATTATGTACAGGCAAAATACTATTAATTATCTCTTCAGTTGAGTGCATGTAACCTATTCTCCAACCTGTCATAGAATAAGCCTTTGAAAATCCAGACAAAGTGATGATATTCTCTTTTCCATGCTTTGCAATACTCTCATGCTTTTTTTCAAAAACTATATAGTCGTATATTTCGTCTGATATTACAAGAAAGTCTTGATTTGCAGCCATACGTTGAAGTTTCTTTAGCTGTCTTCCATCATAGATTTTGCCTGTCGGATTGTTTGGCACGTTGATCATTATAGCTTTTGTTTTATTATCCGTCAAATCCTCTATTGCTTCAATATCAAGAGAGAAATCCCCCTGCTTACAAGGAACTTCAATAACTTCTGCCCCTACAAACTCCCCCATTATTCTAAAAAAAGGGTGTGAGGGGGTGGGGATAATGACTTTGTCACCTTTTTCTGCATAACTAAGGAGGGATATTGATATCCCTTCACTCACTCCAACTGTTACAAGTATCTCTTCAGGTGTCGCATCAATTTTATTGTAATCTGCCATCTTTCTTGCTAAAGCAATTCTCAACTCTTCAATCCCTCGTGAAAGAGTGTATTTAGTGTGCCCTTCATCAAGGGCTCTTTTTGCAGCATTAATTACTGGAAGTGGTGTCTTAAAAATAGGCTTCCCTTGGCCCATATTGATTAGGCCATCAACTTTTTTAGCTAGCTCATTCATTTCTTCGATACCCGATAATCTGATTTTAGAAACTCCTGAAGCAACTTTTACCATACTTTCTAATTGGTAAAAATCATATTTAATAATTTCGGTATAAACCTTAAAAATGAATTGCACTTAGTTTTAATCATGATAGCAAGTGTTATTGGGGCCACAGGATATACAGGCGGAGAATTATTGAGACTACTCCTAAATCACAATAAGATTGAAATTGGAACGCTGACATCAGAAAGTTATGCTGGAAAAAAAGTTTCTGAGTTGCATCCTAATCTCAATGGATTGATTGAAAAAAACTTTGTAGATTTGGACATAAACGAGGTAATAGAGACATCCGATGTAATCTTTGCTGCGTTGCCACATGGCGCATCAAATGAAATCATATCAAAAATTTATTCTATAAATGATACTGTCAATTTGATAGATCTAAGTGGTGACTTTAGATTTGATGATTTATCGGTTTATGAGGAATGGTATAAAATAAAACATGCAAATCCTGAATTAAATAAAAAAGCCGTCTTTGGGCTTCCGGAACTATACAAAGATAAGATAAAAAAGGCAAAGTTAATTGCCAATCCAGGATGCTATCCAACAAGCGCTATTTTAGGAACAGCTCCACTCTTAAAAAATAAACTCGTAAAACATGACATAATTGTGGATTCAAAGTCCGGTGTTTCAGGTGCCGGAAAAAAGTTGACCAATAACACACACTTTCCTGAAGCCAATGAAAACTTTTCAGCATATGGCATAGCTAATCATAGACATTCGCCTGAGATACAACAAGAGATGGAAAAACTATATGGGAACAAGGTAAATCTATCTTTTACCCCCCATCTTGTGCCAATTAACAGGGGAATCCTCACGACAATCTATATGACTTATAACAAATTTGTTGAAACAAATGAAGTAATTTCACTCTACCGTGAATTCTTCAAAGACTGCCCCTTTGTTAGAGTATTGGATGAAGGCAAATTCCCTCAAACTAAAGCTGTTTTAGGTTCCAATTACTGTGATATTGGTATTAAATCTGACAAAAGGACCGGCAGGGTAATAGTAATTTCAGCAATTGATAATCTTGTAAAAGGGGCTTCAGGCCAGGCTATACAGAATATGAATCTTATGATGGGTTTTGATGAGAAAGAAGGGCTTAAAGTCGTTCCATTATATCCGTGAGGTGTGCATGATGTTTGATGATCTTTACAATAATTTAAGCGATATAAAAGAACTGAAGAATAAACTTGTCGTAATCAAATACGGCGGTCATGCAATGAAGAATGAAGAGCTAAAAAAGGCATTTGCCAAAGACATATCGTTAATCAAATCACTTGGCGCAACACCAGTAATCGTCCATGGAGGAGGCCCTGAAATAACTTCAATGCTTGATAAACTTGGGATTAAATCTGAATTCTATAAAGGGCTTAGAATAACCGAAAAGGATACAATGAAAGTTGTTGAAATGATTCTTCATGGTGTAGTCAATAGAGAGCTTGTCACACTAATAAACAATGAAGGAGAATATGCAGTTGGCATTTCAGGAAGGGATGGCAGTTTGGTAAAGGCATCTAAAAAGATTATTGATGATGTTGATCTTGGTTTTGTTGGGGATATTAATTGTGTCAATACCTGGCTACTATGGACTTTAATTGATGAAGGGTACATACCGATTGTTTCCCCGATAGGTGAAGGAGAAAATGGAGCATATAACGTAAATGCGGATGAATTTGCTTATTCTATTGCGGCGGCAATGGGCGCTGAAAAATTACTACTAATTACTGACGTTGATGGCATTTACCTTGATCCAAATGACCCCTCAACTAGAATACCACTTTTAAATGAAATAAATGCCAATGAGATGTTACAAACCGGGAAAATATCTGGCGGAATGATTCCAAAAGTACTTTCATCCATTTTGGCGTTAAAAGAGGGTGTCGGGGAAGTACATGTAATCAACGGTAAATCAAAACACGTCATCCTTCAAGCTTTAATTAATCCACAGAGCTGTGGCACAAGAATCGTCTTATGATTTGTTTTCAAAAACAATTGAGTCTATCAAGAGGACTCCATTTAAATTTTCTATTATTTTCTTGGACTTTTCTATTATCAACTTCTTTTTGAATGTTGGTGCATCAATAACAAAAGTTTCATACTCGCCACCTTCACCCGCTATATGGACCCCATATTTTTTATTTTGAATCACTAATTTTTCTAAGATATCAGTGTCAATAACTTTTCCGAGGTAAGACTCATCAAGCCCGAGCGCGGAAGTAGAAACTATAACTACCTTAAATCCTTCATCAATAAGTGACTCCATGTATTTTTTAGAATCTGTTTTCCAAAGCGGCGTGAGATGTAATAATCCATTGTGGTCTGCAATTTTTTGTATTCGCTCTCTTTGATAATTTGATTCAATTACGCCTGTTACTATCCCTTCAATTTCCGTATTTTTCACCAACTCACTAATAATACCCTCTAACTCTGAAACTTCCTTTTCCTTTTCACCCTTCACTTTTTTTCTTATGAGTGGGATCCCCATGGCCTCAGCTTGAGAAGAAGTAAATGATATATTGGGAACATGAAACATATAAGAATCTTCTCTTTCTGGCTCTAAGGACAGTAATAAAACAACTTCATGGCCTTCTTTTATTGCAAGATAAGCTGCATAAAGAGAATCCTTCCCACCAGAAAATAAGGATAATAATCTCATAAATCCAAATAACTTCAAAAAACTTAAATACTTTCTGCCGAATTAAAATTCATGAAGAAGATTATAAGTTTTTCAATATTTAGTATTCTTGTTTTTTCTTTATTCTCCCCTTTTATTCTGGCAGAAGTTCAAAATATTTTGATTTATGGAGAAAGCCTTGGAAAAATTGAAAATTCGATTAAAACTAACTACAATATCTCTAAAATGCAAAAGATACCACAGGATCTTTCAAATTACGGAGCTGTTGTAATAATTGTTCCAAAAACCGGGATATCAACTGAAGGAATACCGAAGTTAGTTAGTTTCGTAGATTCAGGAGGGTCTCTAATTATAGTTGCTGAAGATTTTACTGAGGCAAGTTCAATCTCCCAAATTAATAGACTTTTATCTTCATTTAAAATTGAGGTTAATATAGATAGGGTATATGACGATACAAGCTTTTCAAGTTTCAATACACGTGTTCTAATCAAGGGCGATGATAATTACCCCCCATCAAAAGGCGTTTCTAATATCCTCTATGTCAGCGGCTCTAGCCTCAAAGGAAAATTCGATGGTGAATTAAAAAGCAATACTACCTCCTATTCAAAAAATTATGATGAATTTGAAACTTATAAAAAAGGTAGTAGACCCCCTGTTTCAGGCTATATCAAACATGGAAATGGAATGATAATACTCATAGGAGACAAATCCCTTTTTGAGGACGCATATGTAGTTCATGAAGACAATGCCCTTTTTGTAATGAATCTATTTGATTTTGCAATGGGGCGATATAATCTTATTGAGAATAGGCTCCGATACAAAGAGAACTATGATGAAGAAATTAAATCATTTTTACCCTATTTTGAGTCTATGAAGAGTAACGGATTTTCTGTAATCAAGCCTACTGAAACTAACAGAATTAATTCCTTAATAGAGCAATCACAGAACAGCTATTCTTTTGGACTTTACAGGGAAGCCTTTACCACTCTTTCCCAAGCCACAACTCTTTTCAAATCTCAACTTGAAGTCGTTAACAAGGGATTCAATGACAAACTAGTAAAAGGGAAAAATTTAGAAGATCAGGCAAGGAGTAAGGGTGTCACTGTTTCTGATGAGGCTATATTCAGTGAGGGTGTATACTATCTAACACAAGCTGAAAAAGAACCCAATCTTATCAAAAGAGTTGAATTAATCGATAAAGCAATCGATATACTCGAAAACTTTGGCCAAGGGGACATGCAAAGAGCTAAGATTGAAATCGATACAGCAGACAGCAAATTAAAAGAAGCAAAGAAGACCATATTTTACGAAAAAGATGTTCAGAAAGCAGATGAGCTTTTAACAACTGCTAGAAAACTTTACAATAGAGAGGAGTATCCCGATGCATTTTCAAAAGCCCAAGAATCCCAAAAATATTCTAGCAGAGCTATTGAAAAATACAATATATTTAAAATCATAGTTGGTCTTGGACTTTTATTAGGTGCACTACTACTTATGATTATTTCAAAGAGGATTTTATCATGGAAAGCAAAAAAGAAAGAATAATTTTATATTATAAAAATGAAGTTTTTTCAATAATTAAAGAAAATAAAAACTTGATGTTATTTTCTATAGTGCTATTTCTTTTGTCATCTATCTCTGGATTCTACATGTTTAAAGTTTTTTTTAACAACAATCCAGAAATATTTGATTCACTTATACAAGGATTTGTAGATATGTTTGGACCTTTGAAGGAAATGACTTCATTTGAACTGTTTCTTACAATTTTTTATGTAAACAGTAGAACTTCATTTTTGATAATGATATTCGGTGTCTTTGTTGGATTGTTTCCTTTCATGTCATTATGGCTCAACGGTACTGTATTAGGGCTTCTTTATGGTAAATTTATGGCAGAAGGAGAGTCTCCACTAGTTTTTTTAATTGGGATACTTCCACATGGGATAATTGAAATCCCAACTATAGCAATTGCGGCTTCACAGGGATTTAGAATTGGGAAAGAAATAATATCTCCGCCCCAAGGTAAATCTAGATCTGAATCTTTGAGAATTAATCTTAAAAAAGGAATAAGGCTTTTTGCGATAATACTTCCACTATTATTAATAGCGGCCTTTATAGAAGTATATGTATCGGCACAACTTTTCAATGTTAGTAAAACTTAATATTTCTTTTATAAAATCATAAAGGAAATTCTTTTAAAGGACATAATTTAATTCTTTTTATGGACAACAAAGATGAATTCTATGAAGAAGACGAGAAATACGAGAGTGCAGGGGCTGAAAAACCTTTTGACATAATCCACAATAACATCGGTGAGCCTGTCAGTATAGTCCTAAAAGATGGCAGAAAAATTGAGGGTATCCTAGCAGGTTACGATTTAGAGCTAAATTTAGTTATTGAAAATGTCAAGATCCTCAGAGGGGAAGAAATGAAGGGAATGCCTCTAATAATAGTCAGGAGAAATAATATTCTTGCAATCGGGGATCATGTTTTGACCTGATTATATATTTTCTTTTAGAAATATCCCTTTATATAAAGAGTCGTCTGTCGCTGTTCGTATAAAAACTAATTGAAGCACCCTAGCATCTTTGAAAATCTTTATGCCTTTTTCATTATCTACTAAAAGTAATGATTCACTTCTTCCGCTATAACCTCTATCCCACACAGCGGTTCCTACATTTGCACCACACCTTAAAAGAGTTGAACGAGGCCTACCAAGAGCAACTATGTTTGGCGGGATATTAACGATCTCATTGTATACTATCTTATATGAACCTTTTTTTAGAGAAATGCAATCATTGACATAATCTATTTTTTTTGTTTCAGAAAGAATTCTTTTTTGATTACTAAAGTCAACAGCACCTTCAGAAGTAATGAAATGAATTTCTTTTACAGTCATATCAAAACCATTAGGGGTAATTTGGGTGTCTAGGTCAATATAGTTTTGAATAAGATTATTCTTTGATATAAGTTCTCTAATCTCATTTCCAGTAAGAACACAACTTTCCATAACTATCCTTAATTGAAAACCTTTTATGTATTTTGGCAGTAAGTATTTTGTGGAAGACAAAAGGATAAAAAAACTTCGAGAACAACTAAAAACTAAGATATCTAGCGAAGACGTACAAAAGATAATGAAAAGCTATGAGCAACTTGGGGGCATTATAATTGTTTCTATACCTAATGAATATGAAAAATTTAAGGAGTTCATTGGCAATTGCTTCTTTGAAAGTTTTGAATGTCAGACTGTTTTAGAAAAAGGATTTGTATCCGGAGAATTTAGAATCCCTTATTATAAGAGATTAGTGGGGGATGGATTTATTACTATTCATAAGGAAAACGGAATTTATTACAAAATAGATCTATCCAAGGTAATGTTTTCTTCGGGAAACATTGCCGAAAGAATAAGAATGGCTCATGTTTCTTCTCCCAATGAAGTCATAATTGACATGTTTTCAGGGATCGGATACTTTACATTGCCTCTTGCAAAATATGGGAAGGCAATTGTTTGGTCTTTAGAGAAAAACCCTAATAGTTATAATTTACTTCTAGAAAATATTAATCTTAATTCTTTAAGTGGCAGAGTTTTGCCAATTAACATCGATTGTCTTGACTTTAATCCCAACTTCAAGGCTGATAGGATTATTATGGGATATTTTTCTGATGATGAGAAATTTCTTTTAAAGGCCTTAGATATGATAAAAGATGGGGGGGTAATTCATTACCATAATACTATAGCAGAAAAATTGGAGCCCCATCTCAAAGAGACTATAGAAAGAGTCATAGCAAAAAAAGGAAAAAAGTTGGAATCCATCTATTATAGAAAAGTTAAAAAATATTCTCCCGGGGTTTGGCACATTGTTTTTGACTTTAAAGTAATCTAATTGATTTTTCTTCTCATTAAATCATCAGATACCCCTGGGTAAGCTTGTCTTTCCTGTGCAGCCCTAGACCTTTTGATCATTTCAAGAATTATTTTCTTTTCTTTTTTTAATTTCCGTTCTTTCCTATCTAATAATAGTATAAATAATCCAAAGATAAAAAGAATAGTAGTGATACCTGAAAGCATTAGAAGCATCATTTGATCATCAACTAGACTAAAATATATAGAAAAATAGCCACATAGTACAAGGCTTAAACCTATAATCGATAATCCAATTATTCTTTTGATCATTAGACTTCTCCGATTATATTTATATTAACTTCAAAGTTTTTATAATTTATGGTAAAAATGAACATATTCTTTTAAAATAAAAAGTATAGCCTTTGAGTTATCTATTATTCCGAAAACTATTTTAAAGATAAAGTTTTCATAAAAAATGTGTGTAAGCATACTGACTTTGAAGTCCTAAAAAAAAGAGGAAGACAAGAATTAAGAAAATGTAATACATGTGGAGAAGTTTTTCATAATGTCATTGATAAAGAGATACCGATTAAGATAACTGCTGTTATTTCTTATTTTGAAAATTCTAAAAAAATACAACTTGATACAGTAGAAAATAAAATATTTCAAATTGGCGAATTGTTAGAGGTCAATAAGAAAAAATATTTTGTGAATCACATCGACGCTAAAAGAAAAGGGGAGTTGGCAGCTGCTAAAGATATTCATACCCTATATCTAATACCTGAGGATATTCCAACTGTACTCAAAATTACGTTAAAAATGGAAAATGGCCATCTTTCGTTTAGAGCATTCTCTGACAGAGAAGAAATTTTTTCTAAAGGAGACAATATATCCTTAGAAGGCTATGATATGATAATTGAAAAAATATTGGCTTCAAATGGATATAAACCATCTGCACAGGCATCAGAAATAAGAAGAATTTACTGCTCACTATCTACTAAACGTGGAAGGAGTCTTCATGTCGATAAAAGATGAATCTAGACTTAGAATGGTTTCTTATCTTGAAAAAATTGGTTACATTAAAAACGAATCCGTTAAAAATGCGTTCTTGAAAGTTGATAGAAGTATGTTTGTTCCTGAAGCTTCTAAAGATGAGGCTTACAAAGATACCCCGTTATCGATCGGTTGGGGTCAAACTATATCTGCACCTTCAATGATAGCATTGATGCTAGAAGTTTCTGACCTCAAATTAGGTACTAAAACATTAGAAATAGGGGCGGGATCTTGTTACAATGCAGCTCTAATTGCCGAGATATGTGGAGAAGAAAATGTTGTCACAATAGAAAGAATTCCAGAAGTTTATCAATTTGGTATTAATAATCTAAAAAGTGCAGGATACAATATAACAGTTGTTCTTGGTGATGGCACAAAGGGATATCAAGAAGGTGCACCTTATGATAGGATAATCGCTACTGCAGCTGCCCCCAAAATACCCCAGAGCTGGAAGGATCAATTGAAGGAAGAAGGGATGATAGTTGCGCCAGTCGGCAAAGAAAAATACTACCAGGAGCTATTGGTATCAAAAAAGAGAAAAGATGGAACATTTGAAACAAAAAAACATGGTGGCTGCGTATTTGTGCCATTAGTCGGAGAAGATGGGTGGAAGGAATAATGAGATTCATCGAATATGGTACTATAAAAAAAAGAGCCGCCAACAGATTTGCTTTGATATACCCAGACGTATATCGTGCAGGGAATTCTAATCTTGGTATTCATTATGTCTATAACATTGTAAATGAGGCTAGGGACTTTTCAATAGAACGATTTTTTTTAGATTTTGAGAGGTCTATTGAAACAAAAGACATGTTGAAAAATTTCAAAGCATTGCTGTTTTCCCTAAACTATGAGTATGGCATCATAAATCTACTAAAAATTTTAAAAAATAACAATATTCCTATACTGAGAGAGGAAAGAAAAGATCATCTGGTAATTACTGGCGGGCCCCTTAATGTAAATCCTTTCGTTTTAAAGGATGTTTTTGACATCGCTTTTGTTGGTGACGCTGAAAAATCGCTTGTTGAATTTATAGAGATTTATACCACTCTAGATGATCCAAAAAGACAGATAGAAGAGTTTGCAAAGATAGAAGGTATCTATATTCCTGAAATCCACAGAGAAAATAAGATCAAAAGAAGGATTGAAAAGCTTACATACCATCCCCTTTATGAGCCAATTCAATGGGGGGATTTTGAAGAGTCTTTCAATAAAACCTTCCTTTTAGAGGTATCAAGGGGATGCAGAAGCAGATGTGAATTTTGTCTAACTGGAAATGCCTTAGGGCCATATAGGGAGAGGAGCATAGAAGAATTGATTCATATAGTAAAGGAAGGGCAAAAAAGAACTAAGTTTGAGAAGATTGCATTGATAGGTTCAGATATGCCTTCATCCATCGATGAAATTATTAATAGCATAGGTGAACTAGGATTTCAAATTTCTTTGCCTTCGTTAAAACTAAAAGACATAAATTTGGGCACGATACCTTTTCTTGGCCAAGATACTATAACTTTAGCCCCCGAATCTTCCGAATCACTGAGGTATGATATAGGAAAATATTACAGCGATGAAGAGTTTTTTGAAAAGATCAATCTCATAAAAAAATATTCTAAATCTGTAAAGCTTTACTTTATTTTTGGGCTTCCTGGAGAAGAGATAAAAGATCTTGATGAGGTTATAGAATTTATAAAAAAATCAAGAAAGATGATTAGGACTAAATCCTCTTTTAACCCATTTGTTCCAAAGCCCCACACCCCGTTTGAAGATTACATTTTTGATTTTTCTAAACTTAAAGAAAAGATGAAATACATTACTTCAAACATTAAAGATGTTAGAATTGAAGATTTGAAGGGCGCATTTATACAGTATGTTATCTCTGTTGGGGGAAGCGATGTTGGTAAGTTTCTTATTGAAGGTGTAGAGAATAATTCAAATCTAACTTATTCATCTTTTAGTAAAGCTATTGATGGGGGAGAAATAACAGTTCCATCAGAAGAAAAGGAGTGGAAAAAAATTGAAGTATCAATTTGATTTGGATGTTTTATTTGGTAAACTAAAGGAATTGAAGATTAAAAGAGTTGGGTTGGTGTTGCCTGAGGGATTAAAAATCTATGCTGATTACATTTCCAGTGAACTTAAAAAACAAGGGTATGATGTAATTGTTTCCGGAAACTTTAATTATGGCGCTTGTGATGTTCCTAGCTTTGATTTTGATAAGGAATGTGATTGTCTAGTTAATTTTGGCCATGCGTCATTGCCAATTGAAAGCAACATTCCATTAATATTTATTGAAGTTGACTTTATTTTTCCTTATATGGAGGTATTAAAAAATAATATCAATTTTTTAAAGAAGGAAGGGAAGATAGTCGGACTAGTAGCAACTGTAAATTACGTGAGAGAACTCCCAAAAGTAAAAGAATATCTAGAAAGTGAAGGATTTGAAGCATTAATTGGTATAGGGGATGTGAGAGTTAAATATCCTGGACAGGTGTTAGGGTGTAATTTTTCTTCTGCTTTGAGTGTTTCAGATAATGTTGACTTTTTTATCTTTGCTGGGGAGGGCAGATTTCATCCTTTAGGAGTTGCAATATCTACAGAAAAGAAAGTATTTGCTTTTGATTGTGATGGCATATATTCATTGAATGACTATAAGGATAAGATCCTAAAAGAACGTTTTGGGGCTATTTTTAGGGCCAAGGATTCGAAGAAATATGGGATCATTGTTTCATCTAAAAAAGGACAAAAGAGAATGAAACTAGCAAAGATACTAAAGAAAAAAATTGAGGATTCTGGATTAGCAGCAGATATCATTTTGATAGACGAAGTTTCACCTGATAAGCTCTATGGGTTTGATTATGATAGCTTTGTAATCTGTGCATGTCCAAGGATTGGAATAGATGATGCAAAGAGATACAAAAAACCACTTTTGACCCCAAAAGAACTTGAAATCCTGCTTGATGGGAAGGAAGAATACATTATGGATCAAATCGAACAAAGTGATTTTTAGAAATTTCTGACTGTGTCTGAAATCTAATAGATAGAAAAGTTTTTATATTGTTTTCTTCATAAAAGTGCGGTGCATACCTATGAATAAGAGATATATTTCTTTAAGTATCATATTGTTATTAGCTATTAGCACTTTACCGATTCTTTTTGCAAATGGGGAAAACGGGGAAGAAAATGCTTTGGGATGTTACAAACTACTTCAAGTGACAACTGAGACACTACAACCTGGTGAGTCTGCTACCTATTATCCTCCAGGTGGAGCAAGAGAAGATTGTATATACATTTTAGATATAAATGGAAGAGATCTTAATTGTGGTGAAGCTTGTGCAAACTATATGGTAGTCATAAAATCTAAATATGGACAAGAAGATACTAGGAATTTTCAATCTTGTCGTGGAGACTCAATTTCTGCTGAAATACCTATACCTGGAGAGGTATGGAATAAAGTAGAGTATATTAAAATTATTAATGATGGACAGACATCCAATTGTGGTATTACTTATAGTTGGAAACTATACTCCCTATGCCCATGCACTGGGAAACAAGCGCTGTATCCAAAAGTTGACATTGAACACTTTGCAGTTACTGGCGGGGATACCATAGTAAGGGATGGAAAGATTTTGACAAATTTCAATGTCATCCCTGGAGTCCAGCAGACATTCATCCAAGTTGAGAACAGAGGATTCTTCACCCAAAATAACGTTAAGGTGAAAGTTTTGGGCCTACCACAAGGCGTAAATATATCAATAACACCAGATACGCAGAAGATAAAAGCACATAACTTAGGGACTTATCAAGCCACTTTTGAAGTTGGGCCAAATGTTCCTTCCGGCACCTATAAGATAACTATGATGGCATATTCTGACAACGGCGTATTTGATAAAATCCAGATTGATCTTGTAGTACCTTAAATTATTATTTTTTTAAATTCTTAGTTTCTTTCAGAAACACTTATAAATGAACCTTTAATTCTTAAGTTTAGTAGCATTACTAGTTTTGAGAGGGCACTTGCTCAACTTTGAACATTTCGCTTTTTCTATGGGCAATGCTGAATTTAATAAGAGGTAATATAATGAGTTTTGAAAACTTAGGCTTAAGTAGAGAGCTACTTATCGCCATAAAAAAATTAGGATTTAACACTCCAACAGAAATACAGAAAATATCCATTCCTGAAATCATGGAAGGTAAAGATATAATCGGGGAATCATCAACAGGCTCAGGCAAAACATTGGCTTTTGGTTGCGGAATAGTTGGGCAAGTAATCCCAAAAGGAGGACTACAAGCATTAGTTCTCACACCAACTAGAGAACTTGCAGAGCAAGTGAAAGAGTCACTTAGACAAATTTCAAGCCAAAAAAGTTTGAAAATAATCCCAGTTTATGGAGGGGTTTCTATTAATCAACAGATTAAAGACATACCAAAAGCCCAGGTAGTTATAGCTACACCAGGCAGATTAATGGATCATCTCCAAAGAGGAACAATTGATCTTTCTAATATCAAAATCTTGGTCTTAGATGAAGCTGATAGAATGCTTGATATGGGATTCTTAGAGGACGTTGAAAGAATAATAATGGAGTGCCCAACAAACAGACAAACGCTTTTCTTCTCCGCAACAATTTCTCGAGACATCAAAAGACTAGCAAATAAATATATGATTAAACCAACAAGCGTAACTGCAGAGAAGATGGTAGATCCAGATAAATTAAAACAAGTCTATTATGACATACCAAGGAACATGAAATTGTCACTTCTTGTGCACCTATTACAAACTGAAAATTCAGATCTTGCAATGATTTTCTGTAACACAAGAAACACTACTGACTATGTTGTCAAAAATCTCAGAGCAAACAATATACGGGCAATCGCAATCCATGGTGGGCTCACGCAAAATAAACGTTTAAAAAATATTAAACAATTTAATGATGCTAAAGCAGGGATATTGGTATGCACAGACGTCGCTGCGAGAGGACTTCACATAGATAATGTATCCCATATATACAACTATGACATTTCAAATGATTCCAATGACTATGTGCACAGGATAGGCAGGACTGCAAGAGCAGGGGAATCTGGCAAAGTAATTAATCTATTGACGGAAAGGGATTACAACAACTTTACAAAAATCCTTGATACATACCCCTCATTTACAATTGAAAATGTCAAAAAGCCATACCTGAAAAAAATAACAGCCATTATAACTGACAATGAAAAAAATTCACAAGACAGAAAAAAATATCCCCCAAAGAGTAAAAATCATTCTCAGAGAAGAAACAGTTCACGCAACTACTACAAAAATAACTAATATTTAATTTCTTTATTTTATAATTAAATTTAATTATTCTTAAAGTATAATTTCAATTCATAAGAGACTATTTTATAATATTGAGATCAAATGAAATACATAATAATATGTATATCTATAAATGTAAAAAATTTATGGTGGGTAGTCTACCAGATGAAAAATTGAAAATACATGAACGTCAGTCACTACAATAATCATGAAGTACATGTAGATTAATTTCTATGGGTAGAAGATATAAGATTTAGAAAAATTGGTACTATGTGGAAATATTGTAATTTTATTGTCTTTGGGGACAAAATCTAAATAAATAGATTTTGCGGTAATAAGATAAGTAGTCCTTCTACATCTTTTTTAAATAGAATTTCTCCATTTTTGTTAAAGATTAGTTTGATTCTATGGAAGGGTATGGTAGTAATCTCAAAGTGAATACCTGTACTATCGAAGCTTGTAATATTGCTACATTTAATATACCTTAGAGTCGGTCTTTTTTCTACCCAATGGAGATATCCGATTCCAAAATTATTTGGATCCTCACCACCATAGAATATTTTAGATAAGATGTTTTTTGACTGATTCACGATAAATAGATGATTATCTTATTTTTATTTTTAATTGAAATTCTTCAAAATAACATCAGAATAATACTAGTGGACTGGGTGGGATTTGAACCCACGGCCTCTCCCATGCCAAGGGAGTGCGCTTCCACTGCGCTACCAGCCCTAGAGTTAATCATTATTGCTTAATTTATAAAATTAATGGACTATAAATACTAAAATTGTTTGAAAAATCAATAGTTCTTATTGAGCTCTCTGCCCATTTTTATTAATCTCAATATCTTATATACAATTTCTTCAGAGGGGGACACAATGAATTCATCAGAAGCTTCGACTCTGTCAAGATTTAATATCTCTATGGCCTTTTTTACCTCAGAAGCTGTGGGGGGATGGTCATTAGAGATTTTTGACCAATAGTTTCTAAGATCGAATATATTCAAAATCTTAGCTTCAAGGTCTTTATATCTTGCTTCTAATTCAAGAATTTTATCTTCTTTAGCCATAAGTTCTTTTTTAATTTCAGAATTATCAAGTTCTATTTCATTCTTTTCAACATTTAATCTATCTATATCTTCTTCAAGTTTGTTGATTAATCCCTTTTCACTTTCAATAGCTTCAAAAGATTCTTCATAAGTTTTTATCTTATCCTTTAAATCCTCGTTTTCAATCTTAAATGAGTACATATCCTTTTCAAGGGAGCGTATAAATTTCTCTTTTTCGATCAATATATCAATTGATTTTAGCGATTTCAATCCAATTCTAACAAGGCTATTCTTAATTTCTTTTGATATTAAAAAAAGGTCAGTACTTTCAAGATCCCTACCTTTTGGAAATTTTACTCGTTCAATAATAACTACTTTTCCTTTAAGCTCTTCAAAAAGTCTTTCGGCAAGTTCCCTACCTGATCTATCTGCATCTGTTGCAATTAAAACAATATCTGCACCAACTATTGACTTTTTAGCTATATCAACGTTGGTAGTAGGAATTATAGACGAAATAGTAACTCCAAACTCAGAACCCAAAGCTAAATCTTGAATAGCCTTTGATAAGGTCTCAACATCTGAAACTCCTTCAACTATAATTCTTGTGTCAATCATTTCCTTTTACACCAATTGTAGCTTCTCATCTTTGAAGATTTACCAAAGCCACATGATGCGCAGACGCCGTGAGAAGCATGATATGAATGATTTCCACACCTTCTGCATCTCACATGTGTTTTATTGTTCCTCTTACCATAGGAAGGTGTTCCTTTACTCATGTATTAATCCTCCAAATTTGGTGAAATCAAAACAACGTTGTCTCCTCTTACAACTACATGTCCTAACTTTCTTACAGATTCTCCATTCTGAAGCTCTTCTGCAGCTTCCATAACAAGATTCATATGAATATCATAACCTTTAAGAGTTCCTCTGAACTCTCTACCGCCTTTAAGCTCTACTAGGACATTGGAATCCAAAGCTCTGTGTATGATGTCGAGTGGTCTCTGAGCCAATATATCACCTATTATGAAATCAACATTGAATAGTATTTAAAGTTAACGGCGGAATGCTCTAAAAAATTTTCCTATAAACTTAAATATAAACTAAAGTTATATAATATTTATATGAAGAAAAAACCGATTCACGATCTAAAAAAAGGGGAAATAAAAGTTGTTTTAAATTCCATTCAAAATATCTTTGGGAATAATATTCTACAGATCATTGATAATAAGTCGTCTTTTAAGATATCTAATTTGGATGAAAATATAGATATTATATATATAAACAATACACCCTCATTTCTGAAACTTAAAAATAATTTTATTCCATCCTTAAAACTCTTAGTTTCCCTTAAAAAAGAAGAAATTCCTAGAAAAATTGTTATTGATATGGGGGCGGTTCCTTTCATATCAAAAGGTGCTGATGTTATGAGACCTGGGATAAAGGAAATAGATAGCAATATAGAAAAGGATGGGCCGGTAATAATTATAGATGAAAAACACGGGAAGCCGATTGCAGTAGGTATTGCAATGTATTCTTTTGATGAGATCTCTTCAATGAAAGAGGGTAAGGTTATTAAGACCCTCCACTATGTAGGAGATAAGATTTGGCAAGGTCTTTGACTACTTTACTGTTACAGATTTTGCAAGATTTCTTGGTTTGTCAATTGGCAATCCTTTTTTTCTTGCAATGTAGTATGTTAAAAGTTGCCCAATAACAACAGATAGAATTGCAAATTTACCATCGTTTATAGTTACATCAATTTTAAAATCAGATTCCATCATATTGGCTATCTTGATGACACGTGCTCCCCGTGCCTCAACTTCCTTTGCATTTGAGTGCATATTGAAATCTTTTCCCGGGATTAAAGCGATGACAGGTGTGCCTGGTTCTATCAGTGCAATAGTGCCATGCTTCAGTTCTCCACCCATCATACCTTCTGCATGTATGTAGGATATCTCCTTTAATTTCAATGCCATCTCTCTTGAAGGGGGATACGAAAGACCTCTTCCGATTATATATATGTCTTTTTTATCGTAGAGCTCATTTGCCAAATGTTTAATACTCTCTTCATTTTCATTTATTACATAATCAATTTTCTCAGGTATAGTTTTCATATTGATAGAAAATCCTAAGATGTAGGAGAGATATAAAAGCGCCACTACTTGATTTGTGAAAGTTTTCGTGGCAGCTACAGATATTTCGGGCCCAGCATGGATTTCAAGAGATATGTCTGATATTCGTTGTAGCGTTGAGTGTGGAACATTTACTAGCGATACTATTTTAGCACCCCTCTCCCTTGCCCATTTTGTGGCCGTCACAACATCCATTGTCTCTCCACTTTGGGATATCGCTATCAAAAGAGTATCTTTATCAACCAACATAAAATTCTGGAACTCACTTGCAATTAGTGTGTGGGCATTAATACCAATTCGATTAAGGAAGTATACGCCTAAAAGTGATGCGTAGTATGAACTCCCAGCAGCAGTAAAAACTACTCTCTTTGAATTTTTTATTAGATTTGCAATCTTAGCTACTTTTTCATGTTGCTCACCATCAAGGGAATTTAATAATCTCTGGGAAGATATAGGTTGCTCGTGTATTTCTTTTATCATATAATGCGGATAATCTTTGACAGATTCTTCTTGTGTTATTGCCCAAGTGAATTCATAAATGCTCTTTTTCAACTCATTGCCATTTAAATCATAAAATGAGTATCTATCTGGGTCAACTATTGCAAACTCCTCATCTTCAAAGAATATCGCCTTATTTGTGTTATCAGAGAATGCATAGATATCTGAAGCAAGATAGAATCTATCCTTTGCGAGACCTAAAACAAGGGGGGAATCTTTCTTTATGGCATAGATCCTATTTTTTCCTTTTTCAATGATAAGTATGGCGTAAGTACCTTTGATTCTTCTGATGAAAGACTTAATCGCTTCAATCATAGTTTTTGATTTGAGTTCTTCATCAAAAAAATGAGAAATGATTTCTGAATCTGTTTCAGTGATAAATTCATGGCCTTTAGAAATAAGCTCTTTTTTTAATTCTTCATAATTTTCAATAATGCCATTATGAACAGTAAATATATTTTTTTTAGAGTTCCAGTGGGGATGGGAATTTGTCTTTGTAACGCCACCATGGGTCGCCCACCTTGTGTGGGAAATCGCGCATGATGTTTTATAGTCTTTTATAGACTCCATGAATTTAGATATTTCCCCTATATCTTTTTCTACATTTCCTTGGACATCTGCGAAGCCAACTGAATCATAACCCCTATATTCTAGTCTTTTCAACGACTTTAAGAGGTCATTTTTTACTGAAATATTACCTTCATTGATAATACCAACGATTCCACACATTAAATCACATAAATAGTGATTTTACTATCTATTTTAAAGTTTCGGGTGAAACACTTTTTTTACGATATAAATATAATGAGATTATTCCCAATAAATCAAAATAGGCGCCATTACAAGCTTCTTTCAATTTCTAACACTATAATAATCCATAAAACCTTTTAAATACAGATAATATTTAATTTTAATGAACGAGTATCTAAAATCAATGATTTCTGACAAAACATTTAATGAAAAGATTCAGGAAATAAAAGAAACACACATATCTTATGTTTTTTTAACGAAAAAACATGCCTACAAAATCAAAAAAGACGTTAAATTTACTTTTCTTGACTATTCAACTTTAGAAAAAAGAGAATTCTACTGTAAGGAAGAGTTTAGGATAAATAAACTACTGAGTCATGATCTATATATCAAAGTTTCCCCATTGGTAAAAGAAGGCGATACATTGATACTTTCCAATTCCGGATTCCCTCTTGATTATGCCATAGTCATGAATAGAATGCCTGAAAAATACATTATGAGAAATCTAATTGAAAAAAATAAAATTACAATTGAAACTATCGAAGATATTGCTTTAAAAGTTCTCTTATTTCATAAGATGGCAAAGGTCGATTCTAAAGGGAAATATGGATCATTGGCCAATATTAAAAGGAATGTTTTTGATAATTTTAAGGACCTTGAATGTTTTATCGGTGACCTTTATTCAAATGATGAGTTCAATACACTGATCAGGAAAAATCTTGAATTTATGGATAATAACGCCACACTATTTGAGAAAAGAGTCAAAAAAAGTAAGATAATTGAAACTCATGGGGATCTCCATTCTGGCAATATTTTTGTTACCCCAAAAGATACTTTTATATTCGATGCCATTGAATTTAATCCTGGAATTAATACCACTGACGTTGCAGCTGAAATTGCATTTTTATGCATGGATTTAGAATTTTTAGGAAGAGATGACCTCTCAAAGGCATTTTTAGATAAATACATACTTGAGAGCAACGATAAAGAAATTCTAAAACTGCTTCCCTTTTACAAAGGATATAGGGCATGTGTCAGGGCGAAAGTTAATGGATATAATGCAGCTGTTGATAATGCCGCTAAAGAATTAACAAAAAAATATTTTTATCTGGCTTTGAAATATATGGAGGAATTATAGTGGAGATAAGTGAAGTAGCATCAAAAATTAGCTCAAATATTGATAAAGAGGAAATGATTGATTTTTTATTTAAACTAATTGAGACTGAAACCGTAAATCCTCCGGGGAATGAGTACCTGTTGCATGATACCATAATGAAATGTATGGAAGAAATTGGCGCTGAAGTAGAGATAATTTCAAAAGACGAAAAGAGACCAAATTATATTGGTAGAATAGGGAAAGGAAAACCGTCCGTTGCTATAATATCCCACACAGATGTGGTGCCTGCTGGCGAGGGATGGACTCATCATCCTTTCCAACCATATGAAAAAGATGGCAAAATTTATGGTAGAGGGGCTCTTGATAACAAAGGGTGTCTTGCAGCTTCATGGGCAGGTATTAAAGCTTTAATAAAAAGTGGATTAAAGTTTAACGGCACAATTTACCTATGTGCAGTTTCTGATGAAGAGATGGGTTCACACTTTGGTGTTGAATATATGGTTGAGAAAGGCTTTAAGCCAGATTATGCGATCGTTCCTGACAATGGCTTAATAGACACAGCTGTAATTGGAGAAAAAGGTGCAGTATGGTTTGACCTTGAAAGTTACGGAAAACAGTCGCATGGATCAACACCGGAACTTGGGATTAATGCCATCATCAAACTATCTAAACTAATCTCAGATTTTGAAAAATTTAATTTTAATCTTAAATATGACTCTAGATTTACTCCACCAACAATTAATGTTGGTATGATATCGGGAGGCAATGCACCAAACATCGTTGCCTCAAGGTGCAAAGTTACTTTGGACGTGAGATATCCAGTTGGGATATCTGAAGATATGATTATGGAAAGGATGTCTAGTCATATAGAACTATTAAAAAATAAAGATAAAGATGTAGATATAAGACTAGGAGAAATAACAACAAGACATTATCCACATATAATTGAACAGAATAACAGACTAATTGATGCATTTAAAAAAACTGCTCATGAAATTGGCATGCCCCTAAAGTTTGAAACTTCAGCAGGGATAACAGTTGCAAAAATATTGAATTTAAATGGAATACCAACAATTACGCATTCACCAGATGCTGATAAGACATGGCATATCGCCGATGAATTTGTTAAAATAGAAAATTTAGAAAAATGTGCAGTTTTATGGACATCAGTAATATATGAGCTCGTTAAGTAGCTATCTTTCGGCATAATATTTATCTAAATAAAATCCATAATTTTGTTCAATTTCTCTTTGAATTTCATTTTTGAATTCTTCAGCTTTTAATATTCCTTTTTCTTCAAGTTTTTTTAATAGGAGATCAAGAAATACTTCTTGATATGATAGTTCAAAAATAGCTCTTGACATAATTTCGCCAGGAGGGGCCATTGGTATGTTGAAATCTTCACCCATCTCTTCCATTAAATCACCAATTGACTCAAGCAATAAACTTTTAAAAGGCTTTTTATATTCCCTATACAACACAGTATTTGTTTTTGGTCGTGAAATATTGGATTATAAGAAGGAAGGAAAAGAAATACTAGAAGGTATTGTAATAGCCGTTGTACTTTACTTAGTGATAAGTATGACCCTTTCGTTTGCTTTGAAAGTTGAGAATCCTGTTGCAGTTGTTATATCCGGTAGCATGGAACCAGTTTATTACAGGGGAGACATTATTGTAATTAAAGGAACTGATCCAAAAAATATTGAAATTGGAGACATAGTTGTATACAAGAGGCCTTATCAAGATATACCCATAGTCCATAGAGCTATTAATATAGTTGAAGAAGGCGGAACACTCTATTTTGTCACTAAAGGTGACAATAATCCCTTTGAAGATTCCTATTTTGAAAATGGCAAAAAACTTCCAGGTGTACCTGATTATGCCATCCTTGGAAGGAGTATATTGAAAATCCCAAAACTAGGGTATGTGACGATTTTCTTTAAACGTCTTATTGGAGTTAGGATATGAGAATGTCCCCTTCACTGGCGGTTGATATACTTATTTTATTTAACAATAAATTAGTTTTGATTAAAAGAGGAAATGAACCGTTTAAAGATAGTTTTGCTATCCCTGGTGGTTTTGTTGAGTATGGAGAGACTGTTGAGAATGCAGCAATCAGAGAAGCTAAGGAAGAAACAGATCTTGAAGTTGCTGAATTATCTCTATTTGGGGTATATTCCGACCCCAATAGAGATCCAAGAGGACACACAATAAGTATAGTTTTTCATGGTAAGGGACTAGGAATCCCAAAAGCTGGCAGTGATGCCAAAGAATTATTTTTATTTGAATTAGATAAGGTGCCAGACAATTTGGCTTTTGATCATAGTAAAATAATTCAAGACTTCATGAAACTTTTTAGGAGGGGTAACTATAATAGACAATTCTAACATATCAGCTATTTTAATAACTCTAAAGGAAGAGATCAAGAAGTTTTCCCTCCCAATTGTTTCAGAAGTTGCAGCAGACAGGGACCCATACAAAGTCTTAATATCCTGTATCTTAAGCCTTAGGACTAAAGATGAGGTGACAAAAAAAGCTTCGATTAAACTTTTTGAACATGCAAGTACCCCAAATGAGATGATTAATCTTACTGAGGACGATATTCAGACCTTGATTTATCCTGTTGGATTCTATAAAACTAAAGCAAAAAGAATCATTGAGATGTCCCACAAGATTTTGAAGGATTATAACGGAATAGTCCCAGATACAATTGATGAGCTTTTAAAATTGAAGGGCGTAGGGAGAAAAACTGCAAATATCGTTATTACTCTCGGATATGCAAAGCTAGGAATTTGTGTTGACACCCATGTCCATAGAATTTCAAATAGATGGGGATATGTTAAAACTAAAAATCCAACTCAAACTGAGTTTGCGTTGAGAGAAAAACTTCCTAAAGAGTACTGGATTGAGTATAATGACATTCTTGTGACATATGGTCAAAATGTTTGTGTGCCTATAAGTCCAAAATGCAGTATATGTCCCATAGAAAAATATTGCCCAAAAATAGATGTGATAAAACACAGATAAACAATAGTGGGCCCGCTGAGATTTGAACTCAGGACCTCCCGGTTATCAGCCGGACGCTATAACCAATCTAAGCCACGGGCCCATGTATATCACGAAAATATTAACAACATATTTAAGATTTTCGTTCATATGTATAGTTATGAAGCTTTTGGTCACTGGGGTGCCTGGAACAGGTAAGACCACTATATCGAAAAAACTAGCAGAATTATTAAATTTGACCTATATAAACGTCGGAGACTATGCGAAAAATCACTTTGATTTTCCAATCGAAGAAGATGAAATAGTGATAGATGAAATTTTAATGGAAGAGAAATTGGGAAAACTACAGGATATTATAATAGATTCTCATATCCCATTTAAGGCAGACAAAGCCATTATATTAAGATGCAACCCTACCATTCTTTTTGATAGATTACATGAGCGAAATTATCCTAAGGAAAAGATAAAAGATAACCTACTGTCAGAGATCCTAGATTATGTGGTATGTGCAGTTAAGGATATATTTGCTGAAGAGGATATCTATGAGGTCTTGAGTGAAAACGGTGATGATGCTATAAAAGAAATAATGGAAATAGTTAAGGGGAAAGGTATATCTCTTAAAAATGGAAATCATTTTAACTTTCTTACTGAAGATAATATTATTTTGATAGAAAAATAAAATATTTTTTTATATTTTAGAAGTAACAAGTTTTATAAGTTGAAAAAAGTTGAAGTACAAAGGAGTTATTTTATGGACCTCATTATTAAAAACGGAATGATAGTTACTCCAACAGATATGTATGAAGCAGATGTTGGTATTAAAGGTGAAAAAATTGTTGCTATTGGAAAAGAACTTTCTGGCTCTAAAGTAATTGATGCAAAAGATATGATGATTTTTCCAGGATTCATAGATGTACATACACATATTGAAACGCCATTTATGGGAACATATTCATCCGATACATGGGAAACAGGAACAAAGGCTGCAGCCTTTGGTGGAACAACTTGCATTGTTGACTTTGCCATTCAATCAAAAGGTGGCACTCTAAGAGCAGCACTTGACGAATGGAACAAACGGGCTACTGGAAATGCTTACATTGATTATGGGTTTCACATGGCTATGATCGATATAAATGATAGCTCATTAAATGAAATGGAAACAATGATAATGGAAGAAGGAATTTCGAGCTTCAAATTATTCTTTGCATACAAAGGGGAACTTATGGTAGATGACGATGCATTTTATAAGGCTCTTGAAAAAGCAGAAGAGCTTGGTGGATTAATCATGATTCATGCTGAAAACGGCCATATTATAGACCTTTACACAAAAAACCTGTTAGTTGAAAATAAGACTGAACCAATGTATCATGCTGTTTCAAGACCCTCTATAATGGAAGGGGAAGCTTGTCAAAGAGCTATCGCTTTAGCAGAACTTGCCGAGGCACCGCTTTACATAGTCCATAACTCATGTCTTGAGGCAGTTGAAGCAATTCATGAAGGAAGGGAGCGCGGACTTCCAATTTATGGTGAAACATGTCCACAATATCTCACCCTTGATGAAGAAAGATATACTGACCCTGGGTTTGAGGGTGCGAAGTATGTCATATCCCCGCCACTGAGATCAGAGTTTGACCAAGATGCACTTTGGTTTGCAATTGAGAGAGGGGACCTTCAAGTAATTTCAACAAATCACTGTCCTTTCTTTTTTAGAAAACAGAAAGAAAGAGGGAAGGATAACTTTGCAAAAATACCAAACGGGATACCGGGGATTGAAACTAGAATGGCAGTAATGTACACTGCAGGGGTACTTGAAGATTGGATCACAATAAATAGATTTGTGGAACTTAACTCAACAAATCCAGCAAAACTATTTGGAATGTTTCCACAAAAAGGAACAATAGCTATCGGCTCAGATGCAGATATAGTTATTTTTGATCCAGAAAAAGAAGTCACGATTAATTCTAAAAATCTTCACCAAAATACAGATTATACCCCATGGGAAGGCATGATAGTAAAAGGCTACCCTATAACAGTAATCTCAAGAGGAAAAGTTATTGTAGATAAAGGTAATCTCAAAGGCGAAAAAGGATGGGGTAAATTTATAAAAAGGGATAGGTTCTATCCTTTATAATATAATTAATTTTTATTATATCTTTAAAATACCAAATTTTCATCGGATCTTGGACAATTAATTAATTAATTTTAAAATATTTTTAGGATATTCCATGATATAGTCGAAAATTATATATATTCAAACATATTAAGTGACTATGCCTTTAAAATGTTGGAGGCTTTAAATGGAAGATTATGCGCAGATGGAAAAAGAGTACGTCATGAGACCTTGGATGTGTCAAGCTGATGTCAGAGTTAACATTATAGATAGGGCTGAAGGTATATATTTCTGGGATAAAGCAGGTAAAAAATATACTGATTTTTCTTCCCAACTTATGAGTTCAAGTTGCGGGCATAACGTAAAAGAAATAAATGATGGGATAATCGAACAGCTTAATAAATATGCCTATGTTACTTCTGGGCTTGGAAGTGAAGCAAGAGCAAAACTTGGAAAAATGATCGCTGACATTACAGGGCCAAACTATAAGAGAACATTCTTTTCTTCAAGTGGCACTGAAGCAAATGAAGCTGCAGTCAAAGCCGCTAAATGGTACACAGGAAAATACAAACTTATTTCTCGCTATCAATCATTTCACGGTGCCACCGGCATAGCAATGATGTTGACGGGGGATCCAAGGAGGTATCCAAATGAGCCTGGTTATCCAGGTGTATTACACGGACCCGATTGTTACTGTTATAGATGCCCATTCAAACTTGAATATCCAAAATGCGATATCTTATGTGCTAGATATATTGGCGATATGATTAGATATGAGTCAAAAGAGTCAGTTGCCGCTATAATAACTGAGTCAATAGTGGGTTCAAATGGCATCATCCCTCCAGTAAAAGAATATTTCCCTATGTTAAGGGAAATTTGTGATAAATACAATGTAGTGTTAATTGCAGATGAAGTTATGACAGGATTTGGAAGAACAGGAAAATGGTTTGCATTTGAGCATTATAACTATAATCCCGATATAATAACTTCAGCAAAGAACATATCTGCAACTTACGTTCCTCTTGCTGGAACTACTTATTCTAAGAAGATATCTGATTACTTTGAAGATCATTGGTTTGTTGAAGGCCATACATTTGCAGGTCACCCACTTGGATGCGCAGCCGGAGTTGCAACAATAAATTACATGAAGAAGAATAAGCTAGTAGAAAATGCCGCAAAGATGGAAAAGGTAATGGAAAAAAGATTAAATGAGATCAAGGCTTGCCACAAATCAGTAGGTGATGTCAGAGGAAAAGGATTGTTCTGGGGAATTGAATTAATAAAAAACACTATTACAAAGGAACAAATGGGAACAAGAGAAGATAGATTCATTAGAGGGCATGTGTCAATACCCGCTAAAGTAGCAGGAGAATGTATGAGGAATGGGGTCTTCTTCTTACAGATGATCTCTACACTTCTATTTGCGCCCCCTCTGTCAATAAATGAAAAGCAGATAAACGAGGCTCTTGATGTTGTTGATATAGCTCTTGAGATCTCTGACAAAGAAGTTGTAGCATAAACTATTATTTTTTATCATGTAATTTTTTCTTAAGACAAATTTTATATAGGCTCCATATAGATTAACTTACATGGGTAAATATATTCTTCTCAATCATTTGCATAACTTATCGTTGTTTTCTCTACCTTTAAAGGAGGAAATTAAATGGATGTAGGGGTTATTGGAAAGCCTAATGTAGGAAAATCAACTTTTTTTAATGCTGTCACTCTTGGAGGGGCAGAAATTGCAAATTATCCTTTCACTACAATTGACTCAAACATTGGGGCAACTTATGTCACATATAATTGCCCTTGCAAGGAGCTTCATGTAACATGTTCCCCTCAAAATTCAAGATGTATAGAAGGGATAAGACTTGTTCCTTTAAAGATAATAGATGTTGCAGGTCTTGTAAAAGGTGCACACACTGGGAGAGGTCTTGGAAACAAGTTCTTAAATGACCTCTCAAGGGCCGAAACATTGATACATATAGTTGATGCGTCAGGCTCAACGGATATCGAAGGAAATCCAGTTCCCATAGGAACTCATAATCCAATTGAAGATATAGAATTTTTAGAAGAAGAAATTAATCTTTGGTTTTTCGGTATACTAAATGATAACTGGTTTAGATTTGCAAGAAAAGTGTGCTCAGGGCATCATGACTTCTGTAAAATAGTTGCTGAACAATTCACTGGGATAGGTATAACTGAAGGAACCGTAATTGCTTCAATTAGAGAAACAGGACTAAATCCAGAGCAATGTATACACTGGAAGGACGAGGAGTTATTGATATTTGCCAGATCACTTAGAAAAATTTCTAAACCAATTACAATAGTTCTAAACAAAGTGGACATAGCCCCACCAGAGAATATTAAAGCTCTGAAAGAAAAAATTGGTGAAGTGTTCACAATTAGTGCTGAAGCTGAACTTGTTTTAAGAAAAGCAGCAAATGCAGGCCTTATAAAATATATTCCTTCACAAAAAACATTTGAAATATCTGGGAATTTAAATGACATGCAAAAAAATGCTTTAAACAAAATCAAGAACTTTATGGAAAAAAATGAGGGCACAGGTGTCCAGAATGTTATTAATCAAGTAGTATTCAATATTTTGGGGAAAATAGTGGTATATCCTGTAGAGGATGAGTCGCACATGAAGGATGGGAAAGGCAACGTACTGCCTGATGCATACCTAATGGAAAAAGGTTCAACCCCAAGAGATTTGGCATTTAGAATACACACAGATATTGGAAAGAGTTTTCTTTATGCGGTCAATGCAAGGACTAAGATGAGGATAAAGGATGATTACGAGCTTCAAAATGGAGATATTATTAAGATAGTTTCTGCTGCGAGGTAGTCACATGAGTTCTTCAAGAGGTATATCGACAAACTTGTTCAATTTAGGGAGTATATGTCTTGTAGTTTTTGGTGGGAAAAGTTTTCCTCTCCTTGCAGTCTTAACAACTTCGTCCTTTGTCACCTTTTTAGGAACTAATATTGCATCAGCCTTTTCAGAATAAAGTAGCCAATAGGCTTTCTTCAAAGTCTTTTCGTATCTTACAGTCATACCATTTTTTTCCAATATTTCTACTATCTTACCTAAATCCCCATAAATAACTGGGAACCATTGGCCTAATTTTATCTCAGGATCATTATAATTAACAAGCAGACAAGGGACCTTTTTACAACCAAGTCTTTTTGCAGCTTCAAATCTATGATGACCATCGAGAATTGTCATTGTATCTCCATCAACAATTATGGCAACTGAGAACTTCTTTTCCCTCTCCATCTTAATCATTAATCGATTAAGAACACTTGGAACTATACGCTCGTGAGTATTTAGCTTTTCAATCTCGATGTACTCTATATCCATAAACAGATACTTGAGTTAAAATCTTATATGTTTTTGTATGCAAAAAGGGATTGTCCAAATGAAACACCACCATCCCCACATGGGATAAGTTTGTGCTCAACATACCTTAAGCCGCTTGATTCTACTTTTTTCCTAATAGCATTTGTGAATATCCTATTATAGGCTACACCACCTGAAAAACCAATCGGGAGGTGATCCACTCTAGCATTTTCAATAGCAATGTCAGAAAATGCATTGGCAAGAGAAATATGGACAGTTTTTGCCAGATCCTCCCTTATATGTTTATGTCTTAGATTAAATATTTCCTTTGCAAAATCTTCTATTTGAAGTATATTGTTTTCAACTTCAATTGGTATTTTAAGATCATTCCCATTCCATGCTAATGACTCTAATTTCATTGCGGGCTCACCTTCATACGTTCTTTCAGAACAAGAAAATAGCATAGTAGAGAACATATCAAGTATCCTGCCACAAGAAGTTGAAAAAATCTTCTCTTCAGCCACTAATTTCTTTAATACTTCAATGCCCTGGCCACCATATTTATAGGAGGTCGAGTATTCACTTAGATCTTCATCTTTTAAAATAGAAACTAATACTCGTATAGGTTCCTTTGCGGCTTTATCACCACCAACAAGAGCATATTTTTTTAAGTGGCCTATACGCTCTTCACCATTGCCTGTAACATGGAATACCTCCCCTCCCCACGAAGTCCCATCAAGACCATATCCAGTTCCGTCACAGACAATTGCAATACCTTCTTCTATTTTATTTTCAGCAAATACCGCTCTAGCGTGGGAGATGTGGTGCTGCACCTTCAAAAGGGGTATCCCCGATTCTTTAGAGTATCTTTCAGCTAGTTTTGTAGTTTCATACTGTGGGTGGAGATCAGATACTAATAACTCGATTTCTTCCATCCTCATATTTAAAAGAGTCAGCATTTTTTTAATTGCATCTTCAAAAAATAGTAAAGTATCATATCGGCTAGTGTTTCCTATATGCTGGGAGATAAATGCTTTCTTTTCCTTGGTAAGTGTAAATACGTTATTAAGTTCAGCACCAAAAGCCAAAACTTTTTTTGAATGAGGAATATTTATCCCATGGGGCACAAAGCCTCTTGATCTTCTAATAAACTTACCATCACGGACAACTGAGTCGTCACATCTATTGTATATTTCTAGATTATTGCACATGAAGTAGTCCACATTAAGAGACTCAAATGCAGAATTGTTGTCAATTATCATTGGATTACCTGGCATATTAGCGGAGGTCATAACAAAAAAATCCAAAGTAGTGTAATTAAATAACAAAAAATGAAGTGGAGAGTATGGCAACATTATACCTACATTATGAAGTCCAGGAGATACAATTTCAAATTCTTTAGGATTCTTTTTTTCTAATACCACAATAGGTCGTTCGCGAGATGTTAGAGCGTTCTTTTCTTCATAATTCACATTGCAACACTTTTCTATAGCTTCAATGTTTCTGCCAAGAATCGCAAATGGCTGGTAAGGTCTCCCGAGTCTTATCCTAAGCTCGTCTACAACTTCTTTATTTAACGCATCACACCCAATGTGATATCCACCGAGTCCTTTAATAGCAATGATCTTTCCATCTTCTAATAACTTTGCTGCCGATTCAATTGGATTTTCTATTTTTTCTCTAGACCTATTAAAAAGTGAATAATGTGGGCCACATACAGGGCACGCAACAGGCTCTGCATGATATCTTCTATTAAGAACATCCCTGTATTCCTTAAGACACTCAGGGCAAAGTTTAAACTTTTCCATAGTTGTCATTTCTCTATCATAAGGGGTCTTTTTGATTATTGTAAATCTTGGACCACAGTTTGTACAATTGATAAAGGGATAGAAGGCCCTTCTATCTGTTTTAAGGAAAAGCTCCCTCTGGCAATCCTCGCACACACATACATCAGGCGGGATCATTGAGGCTGAACCACCGTTTCCACTTTTACTCTCTTTTATATAGAAAAGATTACCTTTAAAATTTTCATCAAAAGATTTATCATTTATCAAAAGCCTATCGATTTTGGCTAATGGAGGCTTTTTTTGATTCAAATCATCGATAAATTTAGTTATTTGGTCCTGAGGGCCATCAACAACGATTTCTACGTTATCTCCTCTGTTTCTAACATAGCCGCTTAAACCATTTTCAATGGCTGTTTTATATACAAATGGTCTAAATCCCACAGCCTGAACTGTTCCATAGACCACAATACTCTTCATGGACTCTGCAATAATGCCGTTTATATAAAATTTATCATCGATATGGAACTTTTTAGAAATAAAATGTATAGCAAACGTTTATAAACGTCCGATTTCAAATATCTTCAAGGTGAAACTAATTTACTTATTAATAACTTCTAATAAAGGTGAATTTCATGATCAATGTATTCATAAATGGGTATGGAACTGTTGGGAAGAGGGTAGCAGATGCAGTCGCCCTCCAGAAGGATATGAAGATAATTGGTGTTTCAAAGAGAACACCTGATTTTGATGCAGAACAGGCAATAAAGAAGGGCTATGATCTTTATTGCGTTGATGGGGTCGATATAGACACCTTCAAAAAGAGAGGATTGAAAACACAAGGTTACTTAAAAGATATTAAAGACTCTGTAGATGTAGTTGTGGACTGTGCACCTGGAAAACAGGGTGCTAAGAACATGGATCTCTACAAATCACTTGGGCTTAATGCCATTTTTCAAGGAGGAGAGGATGCTTCTATTGGAACCTCCTTTAACGCTCACTCTAATTTTGATAAGAATATAGGTCAAAAATACATAAGGGTCGTTTCTTGCAATACAACTGGACTTGCAAGGACTCTAAACTGCCTAAACGAAGCTAACGCCTTAAAGAAGGTGAAGGCGGTAATGATTAGAAGGGCAGCTGATCCTGGGGACAACAAAAGAGGACCTATAAATGCTATAGTACCTGAAGTTAAGGTGCCATCTCATCATGGCCCGGATTTAAAGACTGTTCTCCCAGTAGATATTGAAACCATAGCTGTAAAGGTGCCTACAACATTGATGCATCTTCACACAATAATGGTGGATTTAAAGAGGGATATGAAGAGGGAGGAAGTAATAGACTTATTTAATAACGTATCAAGAGTTATTTTAGTCAGTAAAGAAGATGGGATAGATTCTACTGCAGATATAATGGAGTTTGCAAAGAATCTTAACAGAAACAGAGGGGACATGTTTGAAACTATAGTCTGGAAGGATTCAATTAATATTAAGGACGGAACGCTTTACTATATCCAGGCTATTCATCAAGAATCCGATATTGTTCCTGAAAATGTAGATGCCATTAGAGCTATGTTTGATCTTAAAAAGAGAGATGAGTCAATTAATATGACAAACAAAGCCTTAGGTATTCTATAATTTTTTTGAGAGGAGGGAATTTATTATGAGTGATAAAGATTTTATTGAGGATATTGTATCGAAGAAAGGAGACGATTATCTTAAGGACATAAAAGAGGAAGTTGGTACAACTAAATACATCATCAAAGCTCAGATTAATGCAAGCGGCATTGTAGAACGGCCTGATGTCGTTGGGGCTATATTTGGGCAGACTGAAGGATTGTTAAGTGATGACCTTGACTTACGGGAACTACAAAAGACTGGGAGAATTGGAAGGATTAGAGTAAACATCAATTCAAAGAATGGAAAAAGTACAGGGGAGATAATTGTCCCTTCGAGTCTTGACAAAGTTGAAACTGCCATTCTTGCAGCTTCACTTGAAACAATCGATAGAGTTGGACCTTGCAATGCTAGGATAGATGTAACAACAATAGAAGATGTTAGAAAATCAAAGAGGAACTATGTAGTTGATAGGGCTAAAATTATTCTGACAACAATGGTGGATGAGATAACGCCTGAAAGCTCTGAACTTACAGATGAAGTTAAGGAATCTGTTAGAATGGGGGAAATTCAATCCTTTGGAGAAGATCAGCTTCCCGCAGGACCTAATGTTGACGAAAGTGATGCGATAATTGTTGTTGAGGGAAGAGCAGATGTTTTAAATTTGTTAAAATACGGAATCAAAAACACCCTTGCTGTAGAAGGGACAAGCGTTTCAAAAACAATTGCAGCAATATCCCATGAAAAGACAGTTACTGCATTTGTGGACGGGGATAGAGGCGGAGAGCTGATACTAAAAGAGCTTTTTCAGGTTGCAGAGGTCGACTATATTGCAAGAGCGCCCATGGGAAAAGAGGTAGAGGATCTAACAAAAAAAGAAATAATTAAGGCTCTAAGGAACAAGATCCCAGCTGAACAGTGGATTGTTGAAAACATTGACAAGCCAAGATATGAACAATCAAAACCACAAGTAAAACATGACGAAAAGGAACCACAGCAGAAGCACCACCGCCCTGAATCATATCATAAACCTCCAGAACCCATCCCATTGAAAAAGCCTTACTCAGATCTTGATCGATTTGGCGAAATAATCGAAAAATTACCTGGAACACTCGATGCATACCTTTTGGATGCAGAAGGTAAAATAAAGCACAAAGTTTCTGTGAGGGATTTAGTTGATGCAATGAGATATACAGAAGACTACGAAGCAGTCGTATTTGATGGTGTTGTTACACAGAGACTCGTTGATATTGCGGGTGAAAAAGGTGTCAAATTCCTTGTTGGTGTTAAAACAGGAAACATAACTAAGAAGCCTGTTAATCTAAAAGTACTTTCCTTTAAGGAACAGAGCGGGGAAATGGAAGCTGCAGGTGTCTAGAATTAAAGTAAAACTTTCTTTATTTTTAGACAGCGAAAAAACTGCTGACGTTTATTACAATGGGATTTACATTGATAACAAACCTTTTAAAGGAACTTCCATCTCTACTAGAATATATAAAGAGACCTTAGAAGTTGAATCTGAGTCTGATTCTATAGGGACTCTTAAGAATACTGTAGATGATATTATCGCATGTGTTGAGGCAATAAGGAAAACATTAATATTATAGGAGGAATTTTATTGGCTAGAAAAAGAGTAGCGGGAAAAGATCCATGGAAGGCAAAGACATGGTATACCATTTATGCTCCTGATATGTTTGATAAGAAGGAGATTGGTGAGACGATATCTGACAAGCCTGAAAAAGTTTTAGGTAGGAAGATTGAGACAAACATGAAGGAGATTACAGGTGACTTAAAGAAGAGTCACATTAAACTAATCTTTAGGGTTAAAGAAGTCACAGGAGAAAATGCATATACCGAATTCTTTAGACAGGAGCTTTCAAGGTCCTATCTTAGAAGTCAAATAAGAAGAAGGAACTCAAAAGTTGACTCAATTTTTAACATAACGACAAAGGACGGCTATAATTTAAGGGCATCAACTTCTGCAATCCTTACAACTAGGATACTCACATCCCAGAAGAAGGCCATACGAGAGGTAATAAATCAAGAGCTAAAATCAATCAGTACAAACAATGACTTTGCTCAATTTTTAGATGAAGTGACAAGCGGAAAGATGTCAAGTGAGATATATAAAAAAGCAAGAAAAATCTACCCTCTTAAAAGAGTTGAAGTCACAAAGATAAAACTAGTTGACAAGCCACAAGTAAAAGAGGCTGCATAAACTGTGGAAGACCAATCTTTCCATAGTATTTTTTATTCTTTAAAAAATCTTAAAATCCCATTTATTTTGACATTATAGTTGGAATTACAAGAGGCGGAATAATCCTCCTAACTTTGTCATTTATTTCCGGGAAAGAGCTACTGTTCTTATATTTAACCTATACGGAGAAGATTTGTCTCATGAAAGGGCCAAAAAAATCTAATTATTATAAGAATTATACTGGGACATTTCAGGTAAATCATTTGTTTTAGTTTGTAAGGATAATTGCTTCTTACCTGGATTTAAAGGGTGTATAAACTATCTTGAAATTTTAATCTTAGAAGGGATATCAATAAATTTCTTTATGCTAGATATTATAACAGAATCGTTAGTTGCAACTATACCATTACAATTTTTTAATGCATGATCCACACTTGTCAATGTTTCAGAATCACCGTTGATATTTTTTTCATCCATTTTATTTCTTATCAACTCTGACAGCTTTCCACTCTTGCTCATCATCTTATCAAGGTAAAATTGAGTATAACAAGGGGGATATCTATTCAAAAGAGCTAATATAATATCAATTGACTCAAGAGTTTCACTTGTTATCTTATGTTTGTTTGAAACATTTCTAGTATCCCTTAACAATCCATCCATGGAAACAAAAGTCTTGCCCAATAGGAGCGATTCAGTTGTTATTATTACATTATAGCCATCAACAAATAAATAATTACCCTTAATGCCCTTTAGATTCATTTTCTTTTTCTTTGTAGCTTCAATATATGATTTGTCAAAAACACTTCTAGAAAGGACATACCTTTGCTCATTTTTAAGTCCATAGTGATCACCTACAAATCGTAATGCATACTGTTTTGGATAGCCTTTATTTAGGAGAAGATATAGGTCTTCTTTGGCGCTATCGATGCCATTTTTTTTCATATTAAAATATTCTTTTTTTAGTTAAAATAATTTTTGGGAAGATTCTCTTAGTTTAATCTAATTAGAGTATGCTTTAAGTGGATGAACTTATTTTAGAGGACAGAATTAAATGAATCAAGCTAGGCATTTCTATCGAAATATAAAATATAGGTAATATATTACCCAATAGAAATATTTATAAATAGTTCATATTACACGAGACTAAAGGTAACATATTACCTATTTAGGGGGTATTTTATGGAAAGAATATATTTAGAGGCAATCGGAATATGGATATTATTTGTATTTGTGGCGATATTAAACGGTTCAATAAGACAGTTTTTGATATTGCCAAAGACAACTGAACTCACGGCTCATCAGATAAGTTGCTTTACCGGCATATCATTGTTTTTTATAATCATGTATCTATGGTTGAAATATACAGATGCATCTTATACAGGCTATAATTTAATAGTCGTTGGCATATCCTTCCTCTTTGCAACAATTCTTTTCGAATTCATATTTGGTCACTTTGTAATGGGCCACAATTGGGCAAAGTTATTGCACGACTATAACTTTTTTCAAGGAAGACTTTGGTCTTTAGTTCTTATCTGGACAACAATTGGGCCATATGTCGTCTCAAAATATATTATTGGTAAAATTTAAGCTATGAGGTGGGAAAATGGAAAAGATAATTAGGCCTGAATTATTTGAAATTTTTGGTAAAATATTTTTCTTGAACAATCGATTAGGCTATCTGGGGGACAATGAACTCAGAAAAGATGACCTTACAACAAAGCAGTGGCAGTTAATTGCAGCCATTGGGAAATATTTTACTTATCCACCTTCAATAAGCGAAATTGCAGAAGTTCTAAGCACAACACATCAAAATATCAAGCAGATAGCCCTGAAACTCCAAGAGAAAGAATTTATTGCAATCGAGAAGGATCAAAAGGACAAAAGAGTTTTGAGATTAAGACTAACTGAAAAGAATAGAAGATATTGGGAGTCAAATAAGGATGAAGACGAGGCCTTCATAAGATCTCTTTTTAATTCACTTACAGATAATGAAATAAAAGAGCTATATTACCTTCTAAACAAACTAGAGGAAAACATCAATCAAATGTATGACAATGCTAAGAAGGGATTAATATGAAAAATATAAATGCCCTATATTGCAAATTTTGTTGAATTAACTAGGGATTTGAAACTACTCTTCTTTGCATTAGTTTCAAATTTATGCTTTTGTATAAGCATATATTTTAAATCTCGGGCAACTTGGTGATTCTCATCAATTTTTAAGGCCATATCATAGCACTGATTTGCCCAGAGATACTTACCAAGCTTCTCTAAAGTTTCTCCTTTATGTACCCACTCCTCAGGAGTTTTGGGCTCATTTTCAACAATTCTTGCAGAATAGTCCTTTTCTATCTTGCTCCTACACTCCTCAGCTTCATCAAATCTTTGTATATCTTCTAAAAGATTAGCCATACCTTCCCAGGCAAGGGTGTTTTCTGGCTCAATCTTAGTTGCAAGTGAGTAATAGTCCAAAGCATCTTCAACTTTCCCAAGTCTTTCTAGCAGAACAGCCCTGCTATAAATAGCCGAATAATCAAGAGGGTCTAACTCCATAGATTTATCATAACACTTAATGGCCTCTTCATATCTACCTAGGGATCTCAAAGCTATGGCTTTAAACTCCCATGCAAATGCATTGTCAGGGTCAATCTTTATGGCCTCGTCAAAAGAGTCAATAGCTTCTTCCAAATCATTTGTTCCCTCATATAGGAGGATATAACCTTTTAGCCAGAATAAGAATGGGTCATTTTTGTTTTTCTTTAAGAGTTTTTCAATCTTCTCTTTTGCCGCTTGAATCTTTAGTTCATCAAGAAGAGAGAATATCTTCTCATATTTCTTCTTTATCTTACCTACATCTTTTATATCTTCCATTCTATCCCTCTCAGAAGCTATTAGGTGTTATTGAATATATGTCCTTAATATTTAAAATTATTGAATATTCTTTTAAGTGTAGTGCAAAATAAGAATAATTAATATCATCATCGTCTGAATAACAAGACATGTTAAAATGAGCGGATCAGTGAATACTTTTTCCTTAGTCTTTCTCTCAATAAGCTTTAGCTCCCTTGGAATTAGCTTTTCTCTCCTATAAAATAACTCTCTTTCGTCCATCTTGCCCACTCAAGTTAAGGTTATCTTACCTTGCTGAATTTAACATCGTTTTTCTTAATCCTCATCTTGATGCCCCTATAAATAAATCCTATCATGAGGACAAAAGCTATGATATCATCACTCCACCCTATAATCGGGAGAAAGTCAGGGATAATATCAAGAGGTGACGCAATGTATAATCCTAATATTGTTACAATAATCCAGTTAAATATCATCTTTCTAAAAATATAGATAACAATTGCGGCTATTATTGAAATTACTAGGATGGCAATAAGAACTGTTTGATACCACTCCATTGTATCTAGATATCCACTATCTTTAATAAATATATGTAAATTTTATTGGAAAATTTATTGATCTTCTACATCTTCTGAGGTGTATTCATCTTCTTCGTCATCATCATAAAAGTCTATGAATCCAACATCTTCAATAGTTTCGTTAATCATTTCAAGATTCTTGTTCATAGCCTTCATTTCCTTTAATATTTCTGTCATGAGTTTTAATAGCATATACTCTGTTTCTTCTTTCATTTTTGCGCCTCCTAATTTAAACTTAGTCATATATAATGTAAGCTATCTATATAAAAATTTAATTAAAAAATATGTCTCATAGCCGAAAAATAACAGTTATTTCAAGCAAAAAAATATATATGATGCTTCCAAATAGTAGTACGTGGGTGCTTTTTCCATTAAAAGTAGTGATGAAATTGGAGAGAGTAAAACTCTTACTAGCTACAAACTGGGTAGGGAGCCCCTGATGGTCTATACAATTGGCCATAGTAACAGAGAAATTTCCGACTTTATGCACATATTGAGAAAGTTTAACATTGAACTTTTAGTAGACATCAGGACTTACCCTTACAGTAAATTTGCTTCTGATTACAACAAAGAAATTTTGTTTAGATCCCTAAAAGGAAATAATATAGAATATCTCTATAGAGGGGATACGCTTGGCGGCTTACATCCTGAAGGATTTGAAAGATACCGTGAAACTCAAAAATATTTTGAAGCGTTATTTGAACTTCTAAGACATATCTTAGTTTCAAATAAAACAACAGTAATAATGTGTGCCGAGAAGGACTATAACAATTGTCACAGGCGATTTATTTCTGAAGATTTAGAGAAAATAATTTTAGAAAATAATTATGATATCCTTATTGAACATATAGTTGATGAGAAAGGAATTGATAAAACTCTTGATCAGTATATGATCTAATTGTCTAATCTCAGAAATAGAAAAAGAGGATCCATATTATAATTGTTTTTAGTCCATTATGAAAACATCTTCTATTTTATCTTTGTTTAGTGCTTTAGTTATCTTATAAGCAAGTTCTAATGAAGGATTGTATTTTCCCTGTTCAAGTGAATTAATAGTCTGCCTTGTAACATCTACAATTGCTGCAAGCTCTTCTTGAGTTATCTTTTGTTCTTTTCTAAACTCCCTAATCTTTGTTTTCATAATCCTGTTCTCTTAATCCTTAGTTATGCCCTAATATTTACTAATATCTCCTCTCTAGCACCTTGTAAGCTATTACATAAAATAATAACATTGTGCAGACTGCATAACTTATGAACATAGAATATCTCATCGTAATTGGCCATATTCCATCCCAAATAATGAGGGCAAAGGCGGCAAAGATAAAAACTGTAAATGTTAGTGTCATGGTTTTATTTCTTAGCATCTCCATTCTCTCATCGATAATCTTTTCCCTCTTTGTGAAATATGTTATTGTAGTTACAAGGACCATGACAAATCCTATGAAGATGAGATAGTTACCTACTGTGGAATAGCCAAATAATTCATTTGTTCCTATATTGAATTGATTTAGGAGAGCACCTGAAACAATCAAAAATATTATGAATACGATCCTAAAGATCATACTTTTTTTAGTTACTACTTTTTTGCTTGTCATTAGTTTTCCCTTTCTAACTTATAATTTGTAATCGACTTAATTACCACGCCAACAGCTAAAGCCCCTACTACAAATGGATTGACATAAACTTTGTTGTTTAAAGTACTGTATAACAGTTCAACAAAAACTCCAAAACATAGAACTATCATCATTCCCCAAGCAGCATTCCTTTCAGCTATAGCTTCATGTATTACCTCTCGTTCATCTTTTTTCAACTTCCACATGATATCAAAGACGTCAACTAAAAGAAACGCTAACCATATTCCAGTTACTATGAGCTTCATATGCGTTGATTCGCCAGCTATCGTTATTAGGACTACAAGGGCAATAATCATCACTGCAAAGTACACTGCACCTTGCCATGTTTTGATGCCTAAGCCCCATCCTCCATATTTTCTTCTCTTAAACCATTCAGGTTTCGCTATAATCATCTTTAGACACCTCCAATATGTAAAAAATATATTACATTTAGTATATAAAGGTTTCGATTTTGTCAAAAATATATTACATTTTATTTGTAGCTGATTTATACGTAAACGGCCTGGCATACTTTATAAGAAAACTCATAGCTTCACTTTAATTTGAAATTTATTCTACATAGGGCGTTTATATTTACATAAATCGAAGGAGATACAAGGCCATCTCATTTATCATGCCAATTTCATGCATACATGCTTTTGAGGTTACAAGAAATTAGTTTTTTGCTATTAACTTTCCAAAAAAAGAAAATACTCATTAAACTTATAAATCGATGTCTTACCATTTAAAATAAAGGAATGAATTATAATGCTTAAAACAATCTGTGCTGTTTTTATAGTATTTCTTTGCTTTTCTATATTTCCTGCATACTGTGCAGATGGCGACTTGCTATGGGAGAAAATCTATGATGGAGGGCGAACAGATCAATCATGGAATGTGGCGATAGATTCTAAGAACAATGTTATAGTTACAGGCTATTCTCAAAATGTACTTAATCCCGATTATTGTACTATAAAATATAGCCCTAATGGTAATTCTATTTGGATAAAAAAATTTGACAGTGGCCATGATGATTTTTCATACGGGGTTGCAACAGACTCTTTAGATAACATTGTAGTAACTGGGCGGGTTAATAACGGGAGAGATAATGATTACTATACAATTAAATATGGCCCAAGCGGCAATGTTCTCTGGGAAAAAATATATGACAGCGGTAGAGCAGACACAGCTGTCGGAGTTGCTATAGACTCTTTCAATAACATCATCATCACAGGTTACTCAAATAATGGAAACAATGATGATTATTATACGATTAAATATGATCCTAATGGTAACGTTCTATGGAAAATTGCATATGATAGTGGCAGAAGTGATATCCCAAGTAGGGTAACAACAGATTCTAAGAACAACATTATAATTACTGGTTACCTTCACAATGGAAAAAATCAGGATTATCTAACAGTAAAATATGATTCCAATGGAAATATGCTGTGGGCTCAAATATATGATAGTGGGAGGAGTGAGGTAGGATATGATGTTGCCACTGACAATGAAAATAATGTCGTAGTAACAGGTTACTCTCACAATGGATTAACCCAAGATTATTTCGTTATTAAGTATGATTCTAATGGTAATGTGTTATGGACGAAAAGATATGATACTGGAAAAAATGAAGTATCCCAAGGCATAGGTATAGATTCATTTGGTAATATCTTTATCACTGGATATGTTATTAATGCTTCTAATTACAGCGATATTGATTGCTTGACTCTAAAATACTCACCAAATGGTGATAAGATATGGGAAAAAATACACGATAAAGGCCCCCACTAATTTCGGTTGGGGTGTTGCTGTTGATTCTTTGAATAATATTATAGTTACTGGATATTTCAGAGGTGCCTCAAATTCGGATTACTTCACAATAAAATATGAAGGGATTCCACCAGTTGGCACCTTTTCCAAACGTGAACTTCCTTTAAGAGAAATTATGTCAATAGTAAACTATCCTGGAAGACCTGTAGGTGAATTTATAAGAGACAAGGACAGACATGACTGATTATCAAAAGTAAATGTTAAGTGGGGTTAAATATCAATAAAGAAAAAATTAGAGATTAATAACATTATTAATCATTTTTTTAGTCTTAAATTAATATTATTTATATACCCCTTGTTTTCTATTGGAGTTTCCAAATCGATTACCAAATGGATTCTTCTAAAATCTATATAAAAATTATTTTATCCTTATGTAAAACGAGGATATAATCTCTTTCATTAATCTTCTTTTAGCCTCTTCACTTGATAATCATTTACTTTTGAAACTCTCATCCTTTTTGCAGGTCGTGTCTTTGCGTAGCTCTTATAACTATTACTAGAATCTTCCACAAATGTCTTTATATATATCGACATTAATTTAAATTTATTATTATTTTTTACACTCTTAATATAATAATTTTTTTGAATTTTATATTTTATTCTATAAATAGATAAATTTATATATCCAAATATTAATTATCACATGGTGACAAAAATGGCAGAATTGATAAAAAGAATTTTAGTCCCAGTAGACGGCTCCAAAACTTCTGAGAAAGCGATTGAGTATGCCGCATGGGTTGCAGGTAAAACTGGTGCATGCATTATGCTGCTCCATGTAATAGATGTTGATAAATTACAGATGAATTATGAGGCAATGGATAGATTTTTGCCTGACTGGGAAGACAAGATAAAAGGAACTGATGATATAAAGAGATATTCTCCATTTTTCGAAGAGCAACTTACATGTATGATAGAGGATCCAATATGTAAGAGGGGCCAAACAGTTCTCAATGAGATGGCAAAATATGCTGAAAAACAGGGAGTAAAAGTAAAGAAAATGATGAAACTTGGTAAGGTAGTTGACACCATAGTACAAACAGCTGATGATGAGAAGTGTTGTGACCATATTATTATGGGTAAAACAGGATTAACAGGCATAAAGAAACTTATAATGGGTCATGTCGCTGCAGATGTAGCAAAATATGCTAATTGTAGAGTTACATTAGTTCCTTAAATATATTTATTTTTATATTTTTTATTTTTCTTGATAATTGACTCAAACTTAAATGAAAACCCTCAAATTCATATATGGGCCACTTCTGCTGTTCCACCCAAATGACAAAATATCATTGTGTCTCAAGATATGTTTTTGCACTCTGACATAGCTTCCCATATCAAATACCCAGAGACCATTGACACTGTTATTGTCATAGATGATATAGGTTTCATTTTCCTTTTTTATAAAAGCGTGCACCTCATCAACGTAGGCATTAATATCATCAATTTTGATTTCACATATGTTGCCTCTACCAATCCTTGATTCTCCCTCGTTTAATGGGTATAATTTGTTCACAATACCATCCTGATAAAAGTACAATAAAGGTTTTTTCGGCAATATGGATAATATTTCATCGACATAATTACTTCTTTTTGTATAATCTTCTTCCATTAGATAAGAGAGCCTATGATAAAGAGTGATTTTTTCAGTTGGGCTCTTATTAGACAACATGAATATAGCTACCTTTGAAAGACTGTATGTATCAGTGAAGTAATCTGAATGGCCATTTAAAAGTTCAGGAGGGGAATAATCCCCACTATAGATTTTGATGTTATCGATGTCATTTATATTCCTAGATGTCTCAAAATCAACTAATACCGCTCTTTTTGAGTGCTTTTCAATAAGTATGTTTGAGGGTTTGATGTCCCTGTGTATGATTCTTTGCCGGTGTAGATATTTTATTGCTCCATGAAGCTGGAGTAGATAAGCGTAGCTTTCATCCAAAGGCACAGAGTGATTTTTATATGCCGTCAAAGCGTTTTCACCATCAATGTACTCTAATACTAAATAGGGAAATCTATTTGAAAAATCAATAACTTTTATTATATTTGGGTGATTGAGACCTACCAATATGCCATATTCTTTTTCATACCTAACTAATGCTAACTGTTCTTGGCCAGGTGCAGGAATTTTAATGATTACGTATCGCCCCGTAGGCATATACTCACCCAAAAAGACAGACGAGACTTCATTTTCTGATAACAAAGTCAAGAGCCTGTACTTATTGTCAATAACACTCATTAAAAAATATTTCAAAAAATCTCTATTAAAGTGTTTTGGGCTCACCAAAGAGTTTCCATATATTTATATATTTTGAAATTATGGCTTTATTAGGTCACATGGAACGTTTATTATGCCCTTATTGTAAAAAAGAGATTGACGAATATATGTCAACTTGCCCTAATTGCAATTCCAAGTTAAAAACTATATGTAAAACCTGCAGTAAAGTAATTAAAACTAACTGGAAGGAATGCCCCAACTGTGGGCAGGCTATTTTTAATGACTCCTTGAATCCTCCAAAATATAGTGATGTTCCTGTTGAAACAAAAACCCAGATATACTCAGATAATGTCCCAGTAGAAACAAAAACTCAAATTTATGAAGACAGCACTATTAAGACAAATCAAAAGATAACGGAATACAACAATGAGGGAATCGGCCATCTAACAAATGAAATATTTCGTTCTTCTGATAAACTCCATTCCAAAAAATTTTTAGCATCTATATTTGCCCTTTTACTACTATCCTCCATCGCCGTGATTGTCTTAGGTTTAAGGCACAACGTCAATAAATACTACGAGGAGGGTGTGTCTTACTACAATCAAAAGAATTATGATGCTGCCATATCAAGTTTTGAAAAGGTAATAATGATCACCCCGACTAACACTAAAGCCAAGGAATATATTGCATATTCTTGGTATGGTAAAGGTGTAGATTTCAATAAACAAGGCAAATATTCTGAAGCCATAATCTGCTACGACAAGGCGATTGAAACAGATCCAAACTATGCAAGTGCATGGAATGATAAAGGAGTTGCACTAAAAAATCAGGGTAAATACTCCGAAGCTATAATCTGCTACGACAAGGCGATTGAGATTAATCCTAAATACAAACAAGCGTGGAACAACAAGGGGATTGTCTTCTTTAATCTAGGAAATTACTCCGAAGCTATAATCTGCTACGACAAGGCGATTGCAATAGATCCAAACTACACAGAGGCAATTAGAAACAGGGACAATGCACTTTTGAGACTTTAGTTTGATGAAATATCAACTATTTATGCAATAGGTGTCATAAAATGTGCCCTTTCCATACATTTATATAATCTTTAAACAGATATTTTTTATAAAGCATATATACACCTTTAAGGAGGTATAAATTAATGGATAATTACCTCTTGAAAGGATAGAAATATTAATATAATCGATAAATGAGGCATTATACGTAATAAATGGAGAGGTGGTAAGAATGAATCAAACAAGAGGGGGATTTTATAGGGTGCCAATCGTTGTCACTTTAGTTTCCTCACTATCAATATTATTAGGTTTCGTACTGGTGCTAGCATCAATATATTCAACCATTATTTTTTCACAGCCTGCTATGCTCCTTCCAGTAATATTTGGAATTTTTTTCATAGTGATAGGATATTTCCTATATAAAGGAAGAAATTGGTCAAGATTTGGAGAGATCATACTCCTTGCAGGGCTTTCAATCATTTCAATACTTGCGACTACAGTTCCCCAACTAGGGGACATTCTTGGTAAAATAAAGTATATAGGCGGGATACTTTTACTGCCTTTGCCCATCTTGGGCCTATCTCTAGTAGTTATCCTTCTACTAGTCTTACATAAGCAAACTGCCCAATATTTTAAGTATATAGGGGAAGTGGGCACTATTACCTACAGATTAACTAAAAAGCCTGGAGAGCGTGCACCTGAGCAGACTTTATTCAGTCGGCCTTCAACAACAGGTGGTGTAAGAATTAATCAAACTTCAGCCCAGCCTTATAAGAGATCAGAGGATTCCTACGGGCAAACAATAGTGGACACAAGCACAAGAAAACCAGAGTTTTCAATGCCACACGATGATAAAACAGTTATTGGAAGGAAAGTTGAAACTGGATCAAATCCTTCTTATATCCTGTACCACCCGCAAGAAACCATAAGGGTAGTAAACGAGATACACAGAATTTTTGGTAGAGAAGATTTTGAGAGATTTATTACTCCATTAGAGTCCCAGTCAATTTCTAGAAAAACTAGCGGAGGTCATTTTAGAATAACTATGACCTTAAATCAAGATACTGATCAAGTTAGATACTATTTAGAGGATCTTGATAGCAGCAACGGTACAAAGGTCAACGGAATTGAACTTAGGAAAGGGGAGAAAGTCGCTTTGAAGCACTCTGATGTGATAACTGTTGGAAAAGCAATGAAGATAGAATTCAAAACACTATAAATTTCTTTTTTTAATATCTTTTATATATAAATGGCATATATGGGCCTTGAGTAGTGTTGTAGCCAAAACATATCTGATTTCCATCACTCAGTCTTTTAGGATTATTTTTCTCTAAACGTGTCCATTGATTGTTTTCAAAGACAAATATCCCGTTCCCTGTATTTATGTCAATAGCAAACCATTCATACCCTATTTTTTGCAAGTGCAGATACCCAGACGACGGAGGCCCTCTAGAAATATAAAAAACTGGACCTGGCTCAAATATTTCAATATTAGAAAGCCCTGTACCCCCTTGTGTCCTGTCCCTTGCAATTGTGTAACTATCCATAACTAAAGGTACTACTTCACCACAGATAATGATTCTTGGTATCCCTGAATAGATCCCGTCTATATTCTCGCCTGCGATAAGATAATCCCTGATTTCTGCCACAGTTAAGAATCTAAAGGAGGGATTTACATCCAAGCATTTTTTGACTACTTCGGACATCTTTCTTGGCATTTTTTTATTTAGCGAGATTGGATCCACGGTAAGCCGCCCATCCTCCAATAGATAGGATCTTGGCTCTTTTCCAGTCATCATGTAAAATATCAAAGCGCCGATGGAGTAGATATCGCTTTGAGGGGAGGGTGCACTGCCGTTTAGTTGTTCAGGGGCGGCCCAACCTGGGGTCCCTATTACAAGTTCAGCTTCCTTATATCCACTTCTTACAGCCCCGAAGTCAATCAATACAGGCTTGTTACCATCCATCAGGATATTCTCTGGTTTAATGTCCCTATGTATTATATTCAATGAATGTAAGTAGCTGATAGCGTTTAGAATGGGAACAATGATAAGCATCGCTTCATTCTCTGAAGCGGGATGTCCCCAATACATCTCTTTTACTCTGTCTCCTTCAATGTATTGCATAACTATTATAATGAATCTCTTTTCATAATAGTTGTGATGAATGGTATCAATGTATCCTACTATGTTTGGATGGGAAAGATTTGATAAGAAATCATTTTCAATATGTATCTTTTCAATTTTAATATCGTCATTTTCTCCATCAAGTTTAGGTGACTTTAAAATAACATGGAATCCTTTCGAGCTTTTGGCAAGCCAGATTACCCCCATCCCTCCTTCCTTCAGCCTCTTTTGAACTTTATATACCGCTCCAGAATTCCCCCTTAGCTCGTCCCCGTTCCTTAACATCTTAAGAACTCACCTTATTCTAAACAATATCAAGGAGATGTTATCTTTGCCGCCAACATCTTTTGCCGCCTGTATAAGCTCTTTTACTTTTGATGCAACATCCAATTGCTTATGTACCAATACCTCTCCGATATATGAATCATCCTGCACCATGTCTGAAAGACCATCAGAGCAGATTAAGATCCAATTATTCTTACCAATATGAAAATCCCCTATATCAGGATTTAAAGGTGCAGATGTGATACCAACAGCCTGAGTAATAACATTTGAGGGCACCTTCTTCCGTGCTTCAGCTTCTGTGACGCCACATCTTTCCATATACGCCCCAAGCTCAGAGTGATCTGTTGTTACCCTAGATATTATTTCATCAGAATTGTCGTCTGTATAGGTCATGTAAACTCTAGAATCCCCAACATGGGCATAGTAGACATGGTTTTTGTTTAAAAATATAATTTCAAGAGTAGTCCCCATATTGCACATACTGGGGCTTGATTTTGACATGTGGAGTATCTCTTCATGGATATTATATACAATATTCCGTAGGATATCCTTTATGTCAATATCACTTAGCGCCTGGTAGTTTAATAAATCCCTCTTCCCACACTCAATTGCAGTTTGAACTGCAATCTTGCTCGCAACTTCTCCGGCATTGTGGCCACCCATACCATCTGCAAGAACAAAGAGCCCTTGTGATCCATCCTTACTAAACGTAATGCCTATGGAATCCTCATTTAACTCCCTCTTTAATCCAACATCTGATTCTGCATAGATCTCCACACCCCTTGGATGTGATTGGCTACCAAATCTTCTTGAATCAAATATTAATAATGTCCTCCCTTCAAGAAACTGTGATACGTCACTGTTTCCTCGATTTTCTTTTTTCTTGCTTGCAAAAAAGAATATGTAAACAAGGGCAAATATTGCAACTAAGGAGGATATCAATAAAATTAAAATGTAAGTGAATTTGGACTTACCCTGATTGCCCTTTAATTCAATTACATAAGCCTTCTTATTTTTGATTGACTCCTGAACAAAAACTTCCGTGTTTGGTTCAAGTTTTAAATCAGGCACTTTTTGTTCCAGTCTTTGTAATTCTAGTATAATTCCATCAAAATTAATTTCTTTAGAAGATCCCACCGTTTCCATAGTTATTAGAATATCATGAAAATCACTAAAAAAAGAAGCCCTTTTTCTAACCCAGTTACTTCCATCCTCTTGGAAAATAGAAACGTAGCTTGGATATTCTTGAATCAAAGTGTAGTCTCTTTCAATGGTGAGGGCAATTTCTGGATTTTCTATATTTTCTGGCGTTATCTTAGCCTCAATTATCTTTAGCCTATTGATAAGGTCCGATGATTTCTTGTAATCCTCCTGTATCTTGCATATTATATCATATTCTACAAGGGAAGTGCTGATATTAGTATGAAGTGTCGATACTTTTTCCTGGAATCCACTTAACTGTTTCATATCGTCCTTTCTTAATAGGATGGTATCTAGTATGGCTACCATTTCACCGAGATTTTTGTATTTTGCCGTATCAAGCTCAGTGACGATACTGCTATTGGAGTCTTTATACTCATTAGAAATATTTTTTATCTGTGTTGTGTAATAATCCTTATACCATACTTCGTTAACTTCTAGTATCCGCTGTGGGATGTCACTAAGATTCTCTGCTGCATCATTTAATCTACCATCCCTGATGTTATTTTCTGCATTGGTAATCTTAATGTTTGAAGAGATGATCCACTCTTCATAGCTTTCATATGGGGCGTAACTACAATAGACATTAGAAAGTGTTAAAATGGACAAGAAAAAAATAACAAAAATAGTTAAAATAGCCCTCTTATCAGATCGATTCAAACTCAATCCCCTCAACAGTAACCCTTAGCCTTCCGCCTAGATCAATATTATCGCCTTTTTTAATGGCAAATAATCCGCCGCCTCTGATTTCCCGTCCATTTAAGAGTGTACCATTTGCGCTACCTATATCCTCAATGCAAACTTCACCATTTTCTTCCGTGAACTTAAAATGTCTTCTTGAGATGTAAGATAAGACAGACTCTGGAAAAATAAATCTAAAATCTTCCCTGCCAGAAGGGGATATTGGGTCAACTGTTATCTTAATTTTGCTTCTATTCGTACTTAAGATAACATATTTTCTTTTTAAACTCTCCCCGCAAAACGGGCAAAAAAACCTGTCACTTCTTGGAACTTCAGAGACATTAGCGTTACAGCTTGGGCATTTGGCTTTGGGATCGCTTTCCTTACCTATTCCAAATTTCACTTTATCGCCCTCCTTTATGTTTTCCACACTTGGGGCAGTAGCTCCAATAATCCTTTATGACATATCCACAACTTGGGCACTCTACAGCCTTTTTCCTCATTGAAAACAGTATGGCGATAACTGCCGCTATCAAAACTGTGACAATTAAGATTATTGAGAATAGATTGATACTTTTAGTTTCCTTCTTGCCGAAATACTCAATTACACCTGAATTGAATTTTTCCAAATACTCTTTTGCAGCATTGTAGTTGCCAGATTCCCAGGAGGACAATGCCCTATTATAGTTGCTTTTGATGTTATTTAGCAAAGTTTCCCCTTCAAAAGTTGGAACATTTTCTTCCTCAACTTTTTTAAGGAATGATTTATATTCCTCTTTTGCCTTGTTTATTTCTTCTCCCAGCTTTAGTATATTATCAACATTATAAAACTCAAGCCTGTAATCTTCTACTGACACTATGTATAGTTTTCCGTTATTATTTAGATACCCGCTAACTTTCGAAGTATTTATGCCCTGGTAATCATTGCTTAGATAGAGTTTATTTTCTCCACCTTGGATTACAAATATCTTCCCCTTATCAGTTAGGACGATGGTCTTATCCCCCAAAAGGGATATGTCCTTGATTTTATCTTTTCCAAGACAGCTCTTTAGAATCTCCCCGCCGTTAAATGAGAATTGATTTTCAAGTGAATAATCCTTCAATAAATACAGACATCCTCCGGTTGATGAAATTCCTGCTCTTAAGTTATCGCTTACTAGGAGATCAGGATACTCTTCAATGGACAGTATTTTTGATAGCATCGGCCCCTCTCTGTATGAAAGGGCATATATGGATTTTTCTGAAGCTAGCAATACATCATCACCGTAATGTAAAAAACCTTTAACTCTTGTCCCGATGTTATTTATCCATAATCTACTTGAGCCAGAGCTGTCATAAACTGAAACGTTACCGCTTCCGGCACCAAAGACCAATTTGTCACCTAACGATGTAAATGAGGATAAAA
>Ga0302243_1000069_pt1 | contig 124572 bp, 118 predicted proteins | sample AAG_UR_Met_MG_FD_193514 | JGI IMG/M metagenome (GOLD analysis project Ga0302243, IMG submission 193514) | Enriched activated sludge microbial communities from anaerobic digester in WTTP, New Holstein, Wisconsin, United States - AAG_UR_Met | ecosystem: Engineered > Bioreactor > Anaerobic >... | reverse complement strand
CATATCCGCTTGGCGGTGATATTAAACCATTCTTGAGAAGCCGCCTGTCATGGGGCGGACGCAATATGGAGGTGGATCATGTTTGCGCCGAAGAACATCCTCGTTCCAACGGACTTCTCCGAATATTCAGTCAAGGCATTGAAGGAGGCCGTCGATATCGCGGCACAGCACGGTTCGAAAATCCATCTTCTTCACGTCGTCGATCGGCAGGTCCAGGAATGCGCCATCGATTATCGCTTGAGCGACGAAATCGTGCGGAGCTTGAAAAAAGAAAGCCTGAAGACGTCCAAAGACGCTCTTGAAAAGGAAGTCGAGAAGACGATCAAGGATAAAAATATCAAAGTCGTCATCCGTGTCAAAAGAGGCATTCCCGCCCAAACCATCTTGAGAGAGCAAAAAGCGAAGAAGATCGATTTGATCGTCATTGCATCCCACGGGAAGACCGGATTGGTGAAGCAGCTCATGGGCAGTGTCGCGGATAAGGTCGTGAAAGGCGCGAAATGTCCTGTCATGGTTGTCAAGCCGTAACGCCGCATCGAAAGACCAACAGGGCATGGCATATCCGATTTACAGGTTCTCGTCATTCGGCAACGATAAATTTAAGAAATGCACAGCCTGCCTTATCATCGATGATATTGAACCAGTCTCGAGGTGCTGTCTGTCATGATGAAGGATAAAACAAAGAAGCAACTCGCACAGGAGTTGACTCTGCTGCGTCAGGTGGTTGGCGATCTGGAAAAGTCAGAGACCAATCTCCGGCAGATGGAGGCCCTTTCCAGGCACGCGGCACAGAAATACCGTGTCATTGCCGACAATACCTATGACTGGGAATTCTGGATCGGTCCGGATGCACAGTTTATTTACTCATCGCCTTCATGCGAGAGAATCACCGGCTACCTTGCAGACGAATTCGAGACGGACTCCACGCTCTTTTACCGGCTGATTCATCCGAAGGATCTCCCCTATGTGGCGGAACACATGAATCGTAAAAAATACGAGGCAGGTCTTGCCGAGATCGAGTTTCGAATCATACGCCGGGATGGATCCGAGCGGTGGATTGCCCTCGCATTCCAGCCGGTTTATGATGAGGAGTCCAGATTTCGCGGTACTCGCGGAAGCAACCGCGACATCACCGAACGCAAACAGGCAGAGGTGGAGCGAGAGGGACTCATTCGTGATCTGCAGAGTGCTCTTTCCAAAGTGAAGATGTTAAGCGGGTTGATCCCCATTTGCGCTTCCTGCAAAAAAATCCGTGACGACCGGGGTTATTGGAATCAAATCGAATCGTATCTCAAGGACCACTCGGAAGCCAAGTTCACTCACGGCATCTGTCCGGAATGTGCAAAAAAACAGATGGATTCATACTACGAATCGTCAAAAAAACAAGACATCACGGAAGAATGAAATAGATGAAACAGGGGCTCAAATCTTTATCCTTGAATTCATCGGTCCTGCACCTCCGTAAACAGAGCCTTGAGTTCGGGATCGGCCTCCTGATCGCAAAAAACCGTCTCCGACCAATACTCACGATGCTGTAATCGATTCCAGGCATGGCCCCGATCTGCGGCTGCTTCAGTCTCCCGTATCGGTAGAGCATCTCCATCAGGAGACCACGCCCGGCACCTCGGTACCTCTTTCTCAATAGTCCGCCTCGCCTGACTTTGAGTTCCGCACAGACGGCCTCAATAATCCGTCCCGGCTCAACTAACCTGCTTAGCTTCTGAGCCGCCTGCAGCTCCCGGCCGGTTCCCGAAGGAGACAGGTATCTATCTCTGACGGCATCCACGAATCCCCTCTCGCCGATGATCCCATGGCCCTTCGACTCATCGAGGCAGGGTGATATCAAGCGTATTTGGCTGCGTCCGGCAGCTTGAAAAAGGGTTGTAAGGCAAAAGGCAAGACCTGACCCTCAATCCTGCACATAGATCTCGACAGAGCATCCCGGCAGATCGAGAAAGGCCAGGCGGGCGACATCGGAGGAAAAAAATATTCCGGCGGGCATTGCCAAGACGGGTCACATGGTCGTAGGCGTTTTCGGACTGGATGCGGAGAGGTCGGGCCACGAGCCGAATTGTAGGACCTTACACTTTTTATCAAGGGTAACGATTTGACCCCTACTCTGCCCCACGTGTATTCTTTCTTCGATCGTGGACTCATAAATCCCTCTTTCTTGAAGCTGGGGTTCGGTAACACCTAATTATGAGTCAACGATACTTTTTCAACCACCTCCTGGGTAACATTTCATTTGAGGCCATTCGCGTGCTGCTTTGTCCCTTGACTCAGGCAGGCCTGGCTTCTATACTCCAAGATGGCGGACGCGGCGCGGTACTGCCGATCAGTTTCTTCAAGTCTTCAATGCAGGGGGAAGGATTTCGGTGAAGATCATCGTTTGCATGAAGCAGGTGCCGGATACAACTGATGTCAGACTCGACCCGGAGACGCATACCCTGATTCGTGAAGGCATCCCCAACATCATCAACCCCTTTGACATGTACGCGATTGAAGAGGCCATCCGCCTGAAGGAAAAGTTCGGGGGCAAGGTTACAGCCGTGACGCTAGGGCCCCCGCAATCCCTCAAAGCCCTCAGGGAGGCTTTGGCTATGGGGGTGGACGAGGCCGTTCAGCTTTCCGATCGCGCCTTTGCCGGTTCGGACTCCTGGGCAACCTCGTACACCCTGGCTCTGGCGATCAGGAAGCTGGGCGAATTCGATATCATTCTGTGCGGGAAACAGGCCATCGACGGCGACACGGGTCAGGTGGGCCCGGGCATTGCCAGCCAGCTCGGCATTGCGCAACTCACCTATGTCTTCAGGATCATCAGCCTCGACCCGGCGGCGCGCCTGATCACCGTGGAGCGTCTCCTGGAAGAGGGCCGGGAGATCGTCGAGGCCAGGCTCCCTGCCCTTCTCACGGTGCTGAAGGACATCAACCAGCCCCGCACCACCTCGTTTGTTCAGATTCGTGAGGCCTCGAAGCGGACCATTCCCACCTGGACAGCCGCCGACCTGCCGGAAGCGGATCCGTCCAAACTGGGCCTGAAGGGCAGCCCGACTCAGGTGATACAGATCTTCAGCCCCCCCATGCGGAAGGATGCCCTGGAACTGATCGAGGCGGATACGGTGATGGAGTCGGCGGCGATACTGGCCGATAGAATTATCGCGGAAAAGATCATCTGAGGAAAAGACTTGGCCCTGCTGAAGATTGATCGAGACAAGTGCGTCGGCTGTGGAGCCTGTGTTGATGCCTGCCCGTTCGGGGCTCTCAGCATGGTGGACGATACGATCGAGGTCAGTGAGGCATGTACGGCCTGCGGGGCGTGCCTCCTTTCCTGCCCCATGCATGCCCTCAGCCTTGTCAAGGGGCGCGAGCCGGAAGCGGTCAAGGATCTTGCCGCCTACAGTGGTGTCTGGGTCTGGGTGGAACAGTTTCGTGGACAGTCAGGCGGAATCTCTCTGGAGATGCTGGGCCAGGGCCGGAAACTGGCCGACCAGCGGGGCGTCCCGCTGACGGCGTGCGTCCTGGGGCATGAGGTGGGGCATCTCGCCGAGGAGGCGATCTCTTTCGGAGCGGATCGCGTCTTCCGGGTGGACGACCCAACCCTCGCCGTTTACAGGACGGCGCCTTATGCCAGGGCTCTGATCGATCTGGTGCGGGAGTACAGGCCGGAGGTGTTTATCCTCGGCGCAAGTTCGCGGGGTCGTGACCTTGCCGGTTCCGTGGCCTCGATCCTTTACACCGGCCTCACCGCCGATTGCACCGGCCTGGAAATTGACCCGGAGACGGGCCTGTTGTTGCAGACCCGGCCGGCTTTTGGCGGGAATATCATGGCCACCATTGTCTGCCCCTATCATCGGCCGCAGATGGCCACCATGCGGCAGCATGTCGCTGAAATGCCCGTTGCCGATCCGAGCCGCCGGGGGCAGGTCGTCGCCGTTGAGACGGCCCTGGAGGAGACGGATATCGCGACGCGTGTCGTCGACTCCATTCTGGAAAAAGACACGGTCAGCCTGGCCGATGCCCGCATCATCGTGTCCGGCGGGGGCGGTGTCGGCGGTTCGGCGGGTTTCGAGACAATCCGCCAATTGGCTGACGTCCTGGGCGGCGCCGTGGGGGCATCTCGCTCCGCTGTGGACAAAGGATGGATCCCTTACGCCCACCAGGTGGGGCAGACGGGCCGGACGGTGCGTCCCGATCTGTATATTGCATGCGGCATCTCCGGCCAGATCCAGCATCTGGCCGGCATGAAGACATCCAGGGTCATCGTCGCCATCAACAAGGATTCTAAAGCGCCTATTTTCAATATCGCCGATTACGGCATCGTGGGTGATTTGTTTCAGGTTGTGCCGGCGCTGGCGGAACAATTCAGGAAGAAGCTGCAAAGGTAAACACGACGGTTCCGGGTGGAATAAAGAAGGCCGGCGGGGCGGTCCCTGCCGGCCTTCGCATTGACATGCCCGGGAATCTCCCTCTCTGCCCCCTCGCGAACCGCACTCTGGTGCGGTACCGCTCCAGGTCCAAGGCAATACGCATCCGGCCCAGGGGATAGGTTCGGCAAAGATAAAAGATTTTGTCTTCGATTTCCGGCGAAGTTCGAAGGGTCGGATTCTGGTGCAGGGTTTTCTGTTAATCCGCCCCGCCTCCCAGCACCTTGTAGAGTGTCACCAGGTTGGTGAGCCGGGCCAGGCGGACGGCGATAAGACCCTGCTGTGCGCTGTAAAGCGATCGCTGCGCGTCCAGGACGCGAAGATAGCTGTCGATCCCTCTCGTGTAGCGCGCATCGGAGAGCCGGTAGCTTTCGGCGGAGGCCTCTACGAGCGACTGCTGCGCATCCAGCTGATCCCCCAGGGTCCCTCGCTGGGCCAGAGCGTCAGCGACTTCCCGGAACCCCGTCTGGATCGCTTTCTCGTATTGGGCGACGGCGATTTCTCTGTCGACTTTCGTGACATCATAGGCCGCCCACGTGCGCGCGTCGAAAATCGGCATGACGATCTGCGGCACGAAAGCCCAGGTCTCGGAGCCGGACTTGAAGAGATCGGACAACTGGTCGCTGGTGGTGCCGAAGCTCGTGGTGAGCGTGATGCGCGGGAAGAAAGCCGCCCGCGCCGCGCCGATGTTCGCATGAGCCGCCTTGAGTTGGTGCTCGGCCTGGAGGATGTCAGGGCGGCGCTGCAGCACCCCGGAGGGAAGGCCGGGGGTGAAATCCCTGAGCGCCGCCACCTCACCCAGTTCGGCCGGCAACAGCCCCGGCGGAATGGTGGACCCGACGAGGAGGGTCAGCGCGTTTTCGTCGAGGGCCACCTGACTCGTGTAGCGGGCGATGTCCACCCGCGCCGCATCGACCCGTGTCTGGGCCTGGCGAAGGTCGAGATCGGAAGAGGCGCCGACCTCGGCACGTCGCCGGATCATCTCGTAGGTCTCCTGCTGGGTTGTGAGAGTCGATTGGGCGAGCTCGAGATTCTCCCGGTCGGCGGCAAGGGTCAGGTAGGCGTTCGTGACTTCAGCGATCAGCGCGATCTGTGCGCTGACACGGGCCTGTTCCGTGGCGAGATACTGCTCGAGAGCCGCATCCTGCAGGCTTCGAATGCGGCCGAACAGATCCAGCTCCCAGGCGCTGACGCCCACGCTGACGTTGTAGAGCTCAGTCGTTTTCGGCTGGCCGCCCTGCGAGAGGATGCCGGGAACCCGTTCTTTGCTGAATGCAGCGCCTCCATGCACAGACGGCAGCAGCTCGGCCCTCTGGATGCGGTAGAGGGCCCGCGCCCTTTCAATATTGAGCACGGCCACACGAAGATTGCGGTTGTTTGCGATCGCCATCCGGATGACTTCCCTGAGCGGTTCGCTCCGGATGAAGTCCTCCCATTTGACATCGGCCGCCATTGCGGCCGTTCCCGCCGCTGTCTTGTAAGCGGGGCCGCCCGGCCACTCGGCAGGGACAGGGGCTTCCGGGCGGGTGTACGTCGGAGCCAGGCTGCATCCCGCCAGAAACACAGCCGTCACGCCGAGCAGCAGGAAAACGGTTCTTCTCATGTCATCGACCCTCTGATGGATTTATATCTTCTTTCAAGGTTGCCTTCCCGTTTCCACGTTTCGTCATGAACCGCTCTTTGACGCTCGAGAACCGTCCTCCCATCCGCGTGAACACAGGGCTGGCTCCTCCGGCAGACCTGTCAGGCTTGCGCCCTTTTCCGATAAACGTCTCGACCAGCACGAAGAAGAGAGGTGCGAAAATGATCACCAGGACAGTGGCCGTCACCATCCCCCCCAGCACGCCCGTGCCGATGGCATTCATGGCTCCCGCCCCGGCACCGGTCGCCACGGCCAGGGGCAGAACGCCGAAACCGAAAGCCAGGGACGTCATGATGATCGGGCGGAAACGCAGTCTCGCCCCTTCCACGGTGGCTTCGACCACTTCCATCCCATTCCCCAGACCGGCCTTGGCGAACTGGACGATCAGGATGGCGTTTTTCGTGGTCAGACCTAACGTGGTCAGGATCCCGATCTGGAAATAGACATCATTGTGCAGTCCGCGCAAGCTCGATGCAATGACGCCCCCGATCACCCCCAGGGGCAGCACCAACAGGACCGAGATAGGGATGGGCCAGCTTTCGTAGAGGGCCGCCAGGCACAGGAAAATCACGAAGATCGAGAAGGCATACAGCAGCGGCGCCTGGGTACTCGACATCCGCTCCTGGTAGGAGACCCCTTGCCAGTCGTAGCCGAGCCCCTGCGGCAAGTCCCGGACGAAGCCTTCCATGACCTGCATGGCCTCGCCGGAGCTTCGGCCCGAGGCCGCTTCGCCCAGGATGTTGATGGACGGGAAGCCGTTGAAACGCTCGAGCTTCGGGGAACCGGAGGTCCAGCTGCCGGAAGCGAAGGAGGAAAAGGGGACCATCCTGCCCGAGGTGTTGCGCACGTGGAGCCTCTCCAGATCGGTGGGGAGCATGCGGTAGGGTGCGTCGGCCTGAACGTAGACACGTTTGACCCGGCCGCCCTGGATGAAGTCGTTGACGTAGGCGCTGCCGAAGGCCGCCGAGATGGTGTTGTGAATCGACGTAATGGGAACACCCAGGGCGCCCGCTTTCTCCCAGTCCACGTTGACCCGGTATTCGGGGACATCTTCCAAACCATTGGGGCGAACCTTGGTCAACACGGGATTCCCGGCCGCCATGCCGAGGAGCTTGTTGCGGGCCTCCATGAGCCTGAGGTGTCCCAGGCCGCCGCGGTCCAGCAGCTGGAAATCGAACCCCTTGGCCCGGCCCAGCTCGACCACCGCCGGCGGTGCAAAGGCAAAGATCATGGCGTTCCGAATCTTGCGAAACTCGCCCATGGCCCTTCCGGCCACGGCGCCGACCTTCAGATCCGACCGATCGCGGAGATCCCAGTCTTTCATCTTGACGAAGGACAGGCCCGAGTTCTGGACACGGCCGGAGAAGCTGATGCCCGAGACCGTCATGACCGATTCGACGGCCTCTTTCTCATGCTCCAGGAAATATTCCCGGATGCGGCCCATGATCTCCTCGGTCTGTTCCAGGGTCGAATTGGCCGGCAGCGCGACCTCGACCAGCAGAATCCCCTGATCTTCATCGGGCAGATAGGCCGTGGGCATGCGAAGGAACAGGACCGCCATGGCCGTTACGATCAGGACAAATACGACGATGTATCGCAGTTTGTTGGAGATGGAGCGGTTGACGAGACGCATGTACAGGTCCCGGGTCCGGAAGAACCGGCGGTCGAACCACAGGAAAAATGGGCGCAGGAACCACACGGCGTTTTCCGCCGGTTCATGTCCCTTGGGCACCGGCTTGAGGAGCGCCGCGCAGAGGACCGGTGTCAGGATCAGGGCCACCAGCACCGACAGGAGCATGGAGGAAATGATCGTGACGGAAAACTGCCTGTAGATAACGCCGGTGGAACCGGGGAAGAAGATCATGGGGCCGAAGACCGCCGAGAGCACGAGCCCGATGCCGATAAGGGCGGTTGTGATCTGGTCCATGGACTTCGCCGTGGCCTCCCGGGGCGGGAGCCCCTCCTCGATCATGATCCGCTCCACGTTCTCCACGACGACGATAGCGTCGTCGACGAGCAGGCCGATGGCCAGCACCATGGCGAACATGGTCAGCATATTGATGGAGAAGCCGAAAAACCCCAGAACCGCAAAAGTCCCCAGGATCACTACAGGTACGGCGATAGTCGGGATCAGGGTGGCACGGATACTCCCCATAAAGAGCCACATGACCAGGAAGACGAGCAGGATCGCTTCGAAAAGCGTCTTGACCACTTCTTTGATGGCCACGCGGATGAAGGGCGTGGTGTCATAGGGGTAGATAACCTTCATTCCGGGGGGGAAGAAGTGGCTCAGTTCCGCCATCTTGGCCCGGACATTGTCGGCCGTCTCCAGAGCGTTGGCACCGGCGGCCTGACGGACGGCCAGCCCGGCGGAAGGCATGCCGTTGAAATAGCCCTGGATGTCATAGGCTTCGGTCCCCAGTTCCGTCCGTCCCACATCCTTGACGCGCACGATAGAGCCGTCGGAGTTGGTGCGCAGGGGGATCGCCGCAAATTCTTCGGGCGTTTTGAGAAGGCTCTGGACGATGATGGCGGCATTGAGTCGCTGGCCCTCGACCGCCGGCGCACCGCCGAACTGCCCGGCGGACACCTCCACGTTGTAGGATCGAAGCGACGTGATGACGTCCTGGATGGTCATCCCGTAATCGGTCAGCTGGTCGGGGTTGAGCCAGACACGCATGGCGTACTGGCTGCCGAAAATCTCCACCTCGCCGACGCCGGGAACCCGGGAGAGCACCTTCTCGAGGTTGGACTGGGCGTAGTCCCGCAGGTCGTTTCCATCCATGCTCCCGTCCTCGGAGATCAGACCCACGATCATCAGCCAGTTCCTTGTGGATTTGCTGACCTTCACCCCCTGGTTGCCGACGACCTCCGGCAGGTTCGCCATGGCGAGTTGAAGCTTGTTCTGTACTTGCGCCCAGGCCAGGTCCGGGTCGGTGCCCGGTGCAAAGGTCAGCTCGAGGCGGGACGACCCGGAGGAGTCGCTCGTTGCAGAGAGGTAAAGCATCTTGTCGAAGCCGGTCATCTTCTGTTCGATGATCTGGGTGACACTGTTCTCGACCGTCTCCGCAGAGGCCCCCGGATAGAAGGAGGTGATGGCGATGGACGGCGGCGCGATAGGCGGATACTGTGATATCGGCAGGTTATAGATCGCAAGCCCGCCTGCCGCCATGATGATGATGGCGATGACCCACGCGAATACCGGACGATCCAGGAAGAATCTCGACAACATCGCGTGCCTCCGTCAGTCCGACTTCGCGGCCGGGGGGGCATCCGTTTTGCCTTCCCCGCTCTTTCCGGCTTCAAAGGGAACCACCTTCACGGAGACGCCGGGTTTGACCTTCTGCAGTCCTTCCACGATCACCCGGTCGCCGGGCGCAAGTCCGGACGAAACGAGCCACTTGCTTCCGATGACGCGATCCAGCGTGAGCATCCGTTGCTGGACCTTGCCCTCGGCGTCGGCAACCATGGCGAGGGGATTGCCCTTCGGGTCGCGGCTGATGCCCTGCTGGGGAACGAGGATGGCCTGTTCATTGACGCCTTCCTCGAGGACGGCGCGCACGAACATGCCCGGAAGGAGAGTACCCCGGGGGTTGGGAAAGACAATTCGCAGGATGACAGACCCCGTTGTGGGGTCCACGGTGACATCCTGGAACTTCAGGGTCCCTTCCAGCGGGTAGGGGGTGCCGTCCTCCAGAATGAGTTTCACTTTGGCGCGATTGGCGCTGTCGCGCCTGAGGGTGCCGTTCGCCATACTCTGTTGCAGCCGCAGCAGGGTGGCGCTCGACTGTGTGACATCGACGTAGACGGGATTGATCTGCTGAATGACGGCCAGAGGCATCCCCTGGCCAGCCGTTACCAGCGCGCCCACGGTGACCGACGATTTTCCGATTCGGCCTGTAATCGGTGCGGTTACCTGTGTGTAGGCCAGATTGATCCGCGCGGTCTCCACGGCCGCCTTGCCGGCTTCGATGTCCGCCTCGGCCTGCTTGAGGGCCGCTGCCGCGTCGTCGTATTCCTGCCGGCTGACCGCTTTGATTTCCACCAGCTCCCTGTATCGCTCCGCCCGGACCCGGATGGACGAGATGTTGGCCTCCGCCCTGGCCAGCGATGCCCGGGCGCTGTCATAGGCCGCCTGATACGTCGCGGGGTCGATCCGGTAGAGAACAGCCCCGGCCTTCACGTCGGTGCCCTCCGTGAAAAGCCTCTTCTGAATGATGCCGCCCACCTGAGGGCGCACCTCGGCGATCAGATAGGCCGACGTCCTGCCCGGCAACTCTGTCGTGATCGCGACGCGCTCGGGTTTCAACTCCACCACGGCGACCTCGGGAGGACCGGCCTGAGAAGGCGCCTTGGCCGTGGTGTTTCCGCAACCGGCCAGGGCCCAGGCCCCCAGAAGAATCGCCATTGCCATCATCAAGCCCGTTCCTTTCCGGCCCATCTGTGATTCCTTTGTGATTTTCATATGTTTCACACCTCTTGAGATGCCGAATCGCATAGGGCTATCCCTCAACGATTTCAGCTTTTTCCGTCATGAAGAGATCTGATTCTGATCGAACCATGAGATTTAATTGAATGAACATTCGTTCTTGTAAATAACAATAACGATTTCAATCGATTCCGTCTTTTATCATTATCTTTTAATGCCATCCCAGCAGGCTTCGATAATCCTGTCGATCATTGCATCGTCAACCTCAATGAAACCGAGGATGTGGTCTCTCGCCAGGGCTATCAACGGACCGAAAGCAAGGGCAAAATGCACGGGTGTGGGGAAATCCTTGATGATCTGCTGGGTCACCGCATTGGCAAAAAGATCATCCATTGCTTTCATGCCGCTCGCTTCCCCCAAAGCCCTCTCCCTCCGATAGTCCACACCGTAGGGGGAATTCATGTACTGCTCGATAAAGCGAAAGTGCACAGGATGTTTGATAAAATATTTCAAAAGCCTTGAACATATGTGCATAAATCGTTCCCTGACAGGATTGTCAACGGAATACCCTTCCAGCAGAACAGCCATGATCGTCTCTCGCAAATCGAGGAACAGTTCCCGGATGAGTACGTCCTTGCTTTCGAAATAGCAGTAGACCGTTCCGGTCCCGACCTTCGCCCTGTCGGCAATCATCGCCATCGGGGAACGATGAAAACCATGCTCCGATATCAGATTTAGGGCCGACTCCAGGATTTCTTTTCGTTTGTCCGTATTTTTCATGACGATGTGCCTGCCTTGAATTTTGAATGAATGTTCGCTCAATAACTCTGTCAATTTCCTCTGTCAAGGACATATTTTAGTTTTTCTCGATGTACTCTAAAAGCGTAAATAAAAAATACGCCAATCAAATCAACTGATAAAAGATCATCGGCATTCCTAAAGTATTAATTTTGCAGTCGAAATTTTCAAACCCGCGGGGGGATGCGGGGAGTCTGCCCCCGTTCGCACACAGGGACTCCGTCCCCGGCACCATGGGAATTCGAGATATTATGGCCGCCGAATGTCTGCCTTGCCTGTTCCGTTCGAGTGATTATACTAAATCCGATACGAAATTTTGAACACCGCCGGAGAAGGAGGCGACAACATGCAGAAGATCACAGCCCTTTTGCTTTCGCTTTTCTTTGCCCTGTCTGTTCTGGGTTGTGCCACGACCCGGGACAAGGCCGGGTGGGACGAGCCGTCGAGAGATACCATAAGCCAGAGTCAGAACCCGGGGATGAACCCCGGGCCCTGAGATGATGACCGCTCACTTCCAATCATTCTCGAGGGGTTATTGAGCGGCTCTCCCTTTTTTGGCATGGGAGCGATCGGAAAATTGCCCTCTCTTCTTCTGCGAGAAGCCTCTTCGTGCGGCTTAATCATCGGGTTTGACTTTTGCAACCTTTTGATATACAAAGCGTCACAAAAGAAAAAGAAAAGAATATGCCGGCGTGTGGATAAAATCCCGGCGGCATCAGGGACTTCCAGGAAAACGGGCAAAGGGACATCAGGACATACCGGAAAAACGGATCAGGGTTATTATTACAAGGCTTGCTTCGCGAGCCATAAATCCCTTGTGAAGGCTTTTTATCTTCTTTCGTAACTCACCTGCCCGCCTGCATCAGGCCCCCCGGTTCAGCCCCGGCATATCCGCAGGACAATTCAATCAAGGGAAAACCCGACCAGCATTGGGTGGAAGGGTATTGGTGCATGCCATGAAAAGGCTCCTCTGGATATGGGCCGCGCTGTTTATTTTACAGGGATGCGTGTCCCAGCAGAAATACGATGATCTCCAGGTGCGGAATCTCGAGCTGACGAAAAGGGTCCACGAACTCGAAAACAAAAATGAGACGTTGAGCAAGGAACTGGATGTTTACCACCAGGCCGCCCGGTTCTACCACAGTACGGGGATGGAACTGTACGAAAAGGGCCGGTACGGGGACGCGCTCGAGGCTCTCGACAAGCTGAGAGACCGATTCCCCTCGAGCCCCCTGACCCCTTCCGCCGAGGAGAAAATCACGACGATCAAGAACACCTCATCGGCGAACTATGAGGCGCTTCTCAAGTCACTCGAGGGTCAGACCACGCTGAAGGGCAAAATCGATCTCATCGACCGTGAACTCAAGGAAAAGTATTTCACGAAAGAGCACACTCTCGCCCTGACGGACAAAAGGGATAGTTACCGGCACGAGATGGAAGCCCAGAAGCACATGATGCGGAACATCGTCGTCGAGGACGACCAGACCCGGCAGTCGATCTTCTACCGCACGACGAAACCGGTGGTGCAGCAGGTGGGGTACGATAAGAAATTCTACGTGGAGCTCTACATCGTTCAGAAATACTCGGGCAAAAAGTCCTACAGGCTCAAGACCCGCTTCAGCGCCCCCGACTACCTGTCCTATGACACGGTGGTTCTCAAAGGGGACAACGGCATCCGCCTGGAAGTCAGGAGCGTCCACCCCCGGAAACAGTCGACGGTGGAAGGGGACGGCATCACGGAATGGTCGGACGACGAGATCGCCGACGACGACAAGGTGAGCCGGCTGGCCCGTTCGAACTCGATCGGCGTGCAGTTCAAGGGCGGTTACAAATACACCTTCGAGATGAACGAAGAGGAAATCGCGGCCATCCGGGACCTCGTTCGGAAGTATCAGAGTTTAAAATCACCGGAAAAGAACACGAGCGTCCGGTAAAGATAGACGTCCGAAAGACGCCGACGGCCGGCGAAACCCCTTCCACAGACGTCCCCATGGGTGATATCAGCTTGAGAGGGAGAAAACGACGGAAGCCCGTCCGCTGTCGGAATCGAAATTCAGCCGGATCGATTCGGGTTCCTCGGCCGATGAGGGTCGGGAACCGTTCAGGATCGTGAAGAACTTCGGGGGAGAATAATCATAGGCGTTCTGGCGGTCGGCCCGACTGACGAAACTCCCGCAGATCATGCTGGCGGCTTCTTTCGCGCAATCCTCGATCTGTTCATCGGTGACCCGGTCAAGGGGCAGGTTGAGCAGGTGGCTGACCATGTGCTTGGCCAAGTTGTGGGAGAGTTGCAGCGTGATGTTCCCCGACAGGACGCCCCGGAAATCGACACCCGACGCGACGTCGAAACCGGAATAGTGGGCATCGGTCGGTTCGAGAAACGTGTAGAACATTTTCTCGAAAACCTCAAAAATCGACTGTATCAGTATCTGCCTCAACTCTTTCATCGGGGGCTGTCTCTTTCAGCCGCGCCGTAACCACCAGCGCCCTTTTGATCTCCTCCGGATAGAAGGGTTTCCGGATGAATGTTCCGCAGTGTAAATCCTCGGCGGCCTTCATGCACCTCAACCCCGCATCGGAAGTAACGACCACCACGGGCAGATCCCTGAAGGCCGCATGCTTTCGCATCTCCGCGAGCATTTCCAGCCCGCCGACCTCCGGCATGTGAACACCGGTGAGGACGACATCCACCTTTTTCCGGGAAAGGACTTCGAGCCCCTCCTTTCCGTTGGCGGCGTCGATGCAGTGGACGGACCCCAAACCGGAGATCCGGATGATCCTGCGGATGACCTCTCGGATGGATCGGGAATCATCAACGATCAGGGCGGTGACGGACATGTCAGTTCTGCGCGCTCCCTTCCTGCGGTGCCGTTCTCGGCACGCTCCTCCTGTCGGGGACGATCTCCAGCAACTCCCGGGCGTCCTCCATTCGCCGGAGGAGCAAGATCATGGCCTCCTCCACGTCCTGCTGACGGAGCTTGAATCTCTCGAAAGCGTCCTTCAAACCGCGGTAAGCAAGCCCGTCGGCACCCCCGCCGATCCCGGTCATCAGGCAGAGCTGGTCCGCGAGGTAGACCAGCCAGACCAGGCCGTTGCCCTTTCGCGTCACAAGGTCCGGGCGGTGATGCCAGGCGATGGCGTCTTTGATCTCGGCGGGGAAATTCCACAGCAGGGCCATTTCCCCGCCCAGCTGGGCATGGTTGATGCCGAGGACTTCCTCTTCCGATTCAATGAAGTCGTACCCTTTCTCGAACACGAGGGTCTTGATCTTCTTGCAGGAGTCCCGGACATACTCCCCGAGGACGACCTTGCCGACGTCATGAAGAATCGCCGCGGTGAAGAGCTTCGGGTCTTCATGGCCATAGATCTTTCGGGAGAGGATCTGGGCCATCAGGGCCACACTGACGGAATGTTCCCACAGATCGATTCCTTCCACTTCATATCCCTCGGTCTTCTTGAAATACCGCGAGATCCCCGCTGTCAGGACGGCGCGGACCAGATTGTCGCGACCCAGGTAAAGAACGGCGTCCTGAACGTTATCAATCTTTTGCTGAAGGCCGAAGTAGGCGGAGTTGCACATCCTCAGGATGTTCGCCGTGATCGACTGGTCGTACTTGACCACGGCCGCAAGCTCTTTCGCCGAGAAGTCCGAATTACCGATCATGCGGCTCACCTTCTTGATGGTGACCGGGAAAGCCGGAAGGCTTTTAATGGATTTAAAAATTCTCGCGTTCAACTTCATATCGCCTCCAGGGACCCGCCGGATCGCCTGACCAGAACCCGGCCGTCCTGAATGTGGAATCGGAGCGTGCGGTTCATAGTGCCGCCCGTGTCCTGCCCCGAAACGAGGATGCCGTTTCTCCAGAGTATTTTTCGCAGAACCGTGAGGTTTTTTTGACCGATCCGGAAGAAACTCGCTTCACCGATGATGTTGGCCCCGCCGGCAATCTTGACGACCATCCTTCTTTTGTCCGCCCCGAGCTCGTAGCAGGATTTGAAAAGAAAAGGGATGCCCGTGTCTGCGAACATGGAGGGGTTTTCCTCGGCCTTGCTCACATTGAGGGAGGAACTCGGCAGCATGAAGTGCAGAAGTCCCGCGACCCGGGCCACGGGGTCATAGACGGCGACGGCGACACAGGAACCCAGGGCATAGGTCACCATGACGTCATCCGGATGACTGCTCACCCTGAGGTCCGCGATGCCGACAATGATCTCTCTCATGGTGGCACCAGTGGCGGGCCGCTCAATTGATCCCGAGCGCCCCGTTGATCGACTTGTAGAGCGCCCCGATATCGACCGGTTTGCTCAGGATATCGGCGAAATGGGTTTTCTCCTCATCCGTGAGATAGTCGTTGATCGGATAGCCCGTGACAATGATGATTTTAACCCCGTCGTACATCGTTCTGACTTTTCGGGCGAGTTCCACACCGTTCAGGCCGGGCATGACGATATCGAGAAGAATCAGGTCCGGCTTTTCCTTCCCGATCTGCAGGAGGGCTTCCATGGCATCCGGGTAGGTTCGAAGCTCGCACTTCTCGTCGAGGCCCATACCCTCAAAAACACTCTTGATAAACGTGAGGATGTTCATGTCGTCATCGACGGCGATGACCAGTTTCTTCTTCTGACCGTACCGGGCGACGTGATCAATCGTGTCCATGAGACGCTCTTCTTTCGCGCCCTCGTTCTCTCCGATCGCAATCTCTTTGAAACCGAATTCTCTGAGAAGGCGGTTCACCTCGGACAGCGGGATTTTCAGGTGTTTCCCGATCCGGTAGGCCTTGACGGTTCCTTCCTGGACCCAACGGTAGATCGTCACCCTGTTGACTTTAAAGAGTTTCGCCACCTCTGACGTCGAATAAAAAAGTTTGGCCATTGCGGACCCCTCAAAAATTAAGTTGCGTTTTCACGGCAACACTTTAATCAAACGCAACCATTGCACTAAATTTATCGTCTTAAAGCAAGAAAAACTTTAATGAAGTCGAAAATTTTTCAAGAATGACGGCTATTCAATACTATCAACATCTTGTTTATGAAAAACCGGGTTCTTTCTCTCTCCGGCATTAAATTTATCCTTTATTAACAAGAATTTATACGCGTTCGACCGCCGGGCTTCATCCTCTCGCGAGTCCCTCGAAGAAGCCCTAAGGCGCCCTGACCCGTTCCATGCCCGGGTAGACTCCGTGCCTGTTGTTTTCTTCGACTCTCCCGGAGACTTCGCCTCGCCGGTCGCTGCTCCCGGCCAATCGAGAGGCGATCTCCACGTGCCCTTCGGACGAACCGGCGATGGTATCCACAACCCCCACCATCCTCGGTATGGCGCAGCTGTGACGGGACCTCATGGTTTGCACCGGCAGTGTGGTGATCGGTGTGTTGCATTCCAGGGTCTCCAGAGCGGATTTACTCCCTGACCATCCGATCGTATCGAGAAAGACATGGGCAATGCGGTTGCGGGATCAGGATGGATGGAAATTCAGACGACCCATTCATTTCCCGGGTTGAAATAACTCTGGAAGAGGCGGGAACCGACCCCCGAGGACACCTCAAAGCACTCGATGGCCTCCTGCCGCCTTCCCAGGGCACTGCAGACATTTCCCAGACTGAAGCGAAAAAAGACGACCGCTCTCAGGCGGTCCGTGCGGGCGCCGTTTCAGGCTCAACAGGATCGAATTTGCGGGCACAGCAGTTGAGATAGTAAGAATTATTCTTGCCGTGTTGCTTCACTTCATACATGGCCCGGTCGGCACTCCAGATAAGTTCTTCCGGGCTTTTTACGCCCTTGAAATCGTTTTTCTTCAGCGTGCTTATCCCGATACTGATCGTGATGGAAATCTTGAAATCGCCGTAATCGAAGGTTCGCTCCTCCACTTTTTTGCGGATGCGCTCGGCTGCAAGCTTCGCCTTGCGACGACCCGTGCAGGACATGAGAAGCACAAACTCCTCACCGCCGAATCTGACCAGGACATCCTCCCGTCTGCAGAAACTCTTGAGGAGGATCGCCACGTCCCTGAGAAGCCTGTCACCGGTAAGGTGACCGTAGGTGTCGTTGATTTTCTTGAAATCGTCCAGGTCGATGAAGAGGCAGGAGAGCGACGACCCCGTCCGACGGGACCGGGAAAATTCCTCATCCAGCCGCTGCTGGAGATAGCCCCGGTTGTGAATCCCCGTGGCGAAGTCGATGAAACTGATCTTCTGAAGCGCCTCGACCTGCGAGGCGAGATTCAGGTTTTCGACGAGGAGTTCCCTGTTTCGTTGAGCGAGCTGTTTGTTGCTCTCGACGAGCCACTGGACGAGGAACTTCTCGTCCTCCACGTTCATCATGCGAGGCGTCTCGTCCCTGATTTGACTTTTGTCCGTCTCCATCATTTGAAGATAAAAACCACGGTTTTCTTCTGGAAGTAAGCAGATTTTGTGCCATTCGGCCCTCGCAAAACGATGAATGAAAAAATGGAGGGTTTAACAAAAGGGGCCGGATCGGTTTTTTCCCCCATTATCTTCATCCACTCGAAAAACAGGAAAATACAGCCGTTTCCAACTTTCTTTTTTTTCAAAGAAATCAACTATTTCGATGTGTTTATTATCGTCCACAAGCTGAAGACGCTGGCACACAATGTGCAAAAAGCACCTCAATATATGCATCGAATAAACTTGTTTGAACAAACCCATAGCAACAAAAACACTTTACCTGCTGATACGGCATCAGAGGAACCATAGGTTTTTTATTGCGCCGGGGATGGAAAAACACCGGCAGGACGTATTCGATTCCGCGGTTGCTCCATCGGGCATCGACATCGGCCCTGCGGTTGCGTTCTCACATTTCCCGTTCCAGGAAAGCCGTTGATGTAAAGGCAAAGCCCCTGTCGGCTTACCAGGCGAAGGTTTCCGGTTGAGCATTTTTGAGGTACTCGGCCGCATGACAGAAGCCATCGTGCCGCAGCTCTTTGATAAAGGCATCCAGGCCCGCAGGGAGGACGCCTGCGGCAAGGCCGTCGAGGAATTGAAGGATGCCCTCTCTGTCGCCCCCGACGACGAGGGTATCCTCTACAACCTCGCCCGCGCCTGCGCCGCAAAGAAAGAGAAGAAACCCGCCGTCGAGTTCATCCGCAAGGCCCTGCAGATCAACCCCGCCTTCGCCGACGCCCGTACCCTGCTGAGCCACCTGCAGGCGGGCTGAGGGATGATGCACCGCACTCCTTGCTTATCTCCCTTCCATCCATGTGAGCCCTGAGCAGCACCACCTCAGTCTGCCAGCACCCATCCTGACATTCCCCGTTTGTGACGCGTTTCACACCATGCGTGCGGCGCTGCAGAGCAACTTTGGACTGGTTCGAAATCCTACATCCTGGTATCGCTCCGTCATTCCACTTGTCCGGCAACCCAGCGATATTATCGTGATAGTGGCATGCAATGTGCATTTTTGACTTCTGTTACGGCATGGCAGATAGGGTGTGCCTGTGCTGGTTTCGCTTCCGCAGAAGACAGGAAATGCCGCTTGGACTCTGATCCATAATCCATCTTGAGGACAAAAATGACCGCTTCCTTTGACCACGATTACAGCCTGGAAAGTCTGCAGAAAATCCGAGTAAAGGGTCATGAATTCGACCTGTACGTCACACCACGATTCGTTTCCCACTACAGCCGTAACGATTATGAAGCCGTGACGTCCCTTATCTCACGCATCAGGGCGAAGAATGTTCATACGTTCATCGACGTAGGCGCCCATTACGGGTTCTTCTCAGTTTTGGTCGCTCATGCAAATCCTGATTGCAGGATTTTTGCCTTCGAGCCGATTCCAGTGAACTACGAAATTCTGAGAAGGAACATCGATTTGAATGGTCTTCGTCATGTTCGCTTGTTCCAATCGGCGGTATCGAACCGAAACGGCAATGCGGTCTTTCAGGTTTCGGCAGCTTCCGATAACTCAGGATTCCTTGCCAATCCGGCCGCAGGCATCCTGCAGGACATCACCGTACGCATTGCGGCCCTCGATCACCTCATTGAGGAAATCCCGAACAAGCCCACACTGATTAAAATCGACACGGAAGGAAGCGAGCGCAAGGTTCTCCAGGGTATGACAAGGCTTGTCGAGAAAGTCGACGAGACGGAGATGATCATTGAATTCAATCAAAGATGCCTGCGACACAATGGCCAGATGCCCGAAGCATTACTCCATCACATCCACGAAATGGGGTTCTCGATCTTTTTCGTCCATGACGAGAGGGGCTTCTGTGAACGATACGAAGACGGGGCTGATTGGAGAGCCCTCATGGGCGGAAAAAACTACAAGAACCTTTACTGCATCAAGAACAGAGCTTTGAAGCAAGCCGGGCTCGATCCAGAAATCCCTATTCTCAGACGCAACGACGATATCGGTTGCATGGGGGTAAAAGACACGGCAGAAAAAAGAACGCACAAAAAATACCGTAGGCAGAACAATCGAAAGGCACTGCGCGTGCTTTTCGTAAACCACAACATCGCCCCCTACGAACTTTCCGGAACGCCTCTGACCACGCTCAACCATGCTCGGCGAATGAAAGCGAAGGGGCTTGCGGTAGCTGTGCTCATACCGGACTCGTCGATCCAGCGGGGATTTGTCAAAATAGATCTCGAGGGCATTCCTGTTTACAAGACACCGAAGCTAGATCAAGGTATAGCCTTTCTTTTGCGCACCCCCGCGGAGTGGCTTTGGCATTACGAGAAGATTATCGATCAGATCCTGGGCGACTTCTTGCCGGATATCGTCCATATCAACGACTACGTCTTTCTTCCTCCGGATATCATTCGATACATCTCTCGAAGAGGAATCCCTGTTGTTCGAAACATCTGCAACACAGAAGAGATCTGCTACCGAATCGAGCCCGTCCTCCATTCCGGCAGAATCGTGAATCTATGTTCAGGCCCCGAGAATATGGGACGCTGCGCGGAATGCTATCAACGAAGCAACGGTCTTCCGGTTTCCGGTGATGAAGAAAATGTAAAGTCGAGATTCATTAAAAGAATGCAGTTCGTGCGTGACATGTATGACATTGATGTCTCGGCCGCAATCTTTACGACCCCTGAGTTCAAGGACTATTTCACATCCTTTGTACCGATTCGTGAAGATAAGATTTACATTGTGCCACGCGGTTTTGACTTCGGACATTCACGACCTTGTTTTCCCGTCAAAGTGGATGGAAAGCTTGTCAAATTTGGTTTCGTTGGTTCAGGAACTCCTCGGAAAGGCATCGACACACTCTTGAGAGCCATTGATACGCTTGTTTACAATAACAATATTGAAATCCATCTATATGGAGATATCGGACATGAGGATTTTATTTGCTGGATAAATGAATTGCAAAAGAAGCATCCTAACAAAATTTTCTGTCACGGTATTTTCACGCCGACTGATCTGCCCAGGATCGCGTCGGAGATACACTGTGCAATCATCCCGTCTTATTTCGAAACATATAACCGAGTTGTACGGGAAATGCTGTGGTTGGGCGTGCCGGTGCTTGCGACCGATTTTTTTGGCGCTTCCATCATTTTAAATGGAGTCAATGGCTACCGTATCGCTCAAGGAGACAGTTGTGCCCTCGCAAAACATCTCACAAGAATCATTGAGAACCCTGACATATTGGCAACCCTGTCTCGGGGTGCACTCGGAACAAGCATTCCATCCCTTGAGGCGGAAGTAAACAGCCTCTTGAGTATCTACGAAGACCTATGTGCTCAAAATCGGCATCTCGCATCGTCTTGCCGCGAAAGGCATTTTTCTTTCACTTCGGATGCCGATATGCATTGTGGTGAAGGGGTACCGGCAGATGGGGCCGCCAAGGCCCACGAGGGAATCCTCAAACTGCTCGTCGCGGCCGGAAAGCGGACGGAAGCCGTTTCCGCGCTGGAAAAACTGGTGGAGGCCAATCCGGACTACGCCCCCGCATACAACGATCTCGGGGTCCTCTACGGCGAGTCGGAAGAAGCTTCCAAGGCCCTGGCCGCCTATGAAAAAGCCGTGTCCCTGGATCCGGAGAACGCCACGTTCCGGAAGAACCTGGCCGATCACCTCTACGTGGCGATGAAGCAACCCGACGAGGCCGCTGTCCACTATGATCAGGTCCTGCGGTCCAATCCGCAAGACACCGAGACGCTGCTGATCCTGGGAAATCTGCGCGTGGAATCCGGCCATTTCCGAGAAGCCCGGGAACTTTATCTCAGGGCTCTGGAATTGGATCCCTCGAATGAGCTTGCCGGCAAGATGTTCGATGCCCTCGATGCCAGGGTGGAGGAACCCGCGAAGCGCGATGCCGGCACCCTTATCCGCGAGGCCCGCTGCCTGGCCCGAAGAGGGCAAACGGACCGGGCGCTCCATCTGCTCGAGACGCTGCTGTCGACCTGCTCCGACCACGCCGCGGCCCACAACGACCTCGGGAACCTGTATTGCCTCCTGCAGAAGCCGGATGAAGCTCTCCGCCACCTCGAGCGGGCCGTGCAGCTTGCCCCCCAAAACACCGGGTTTATTCGTGATCTTGCGGACGCGCACCTCGCCGACGCGGGGAATCTCGAGCAGGCGCTTTCCCTGTACAACAAAGCCCTTGCCCTCAAGCCGGACGACATCGAAACGCTTCTGCGCATCGGAAACGTATGCGCCGCGGAGGGTCTGCACAATGATGCGCGCTTTTTCTACGACAAGGTCCTCGCCATCGAACCCTGCCATGCAGCAGCCAGAGAAAACGTCAAAGAACTCGAGAAGATGGTTTCGTCTCGGCCAGCCTCCCGAAAGCCGGCAACCATTTTCGAACAATGCAAACAGCTGAAAAGAGAAGGCACCCATCATGAGTCCGTCATGATCCTGGAGGATTTAATTGCCTACCACTTCGAACAACGCACTTTGCAGGATGCCCGCTCCGATTCCCATTCGATGTCAGACCGTATCGGCTCCGCAGGTCGTCCCAAAGGCACGGCTGCAGTTCTGCCATTCCACAATGCGCAGGCCTCTTCGGTGAAGGCTACCGATCGCTCAGATTCTCCGCAAACCAATAAGAGATTGAACCAGGCGGAAATTCAACAGAAAAAGACAAAAATCGAGCCCCTGCCCGTTATAGTCGAAATTGCCAGCACGAACGTCTGCAATATTCTTCCCCCGTGCGTTCAATGCTGGAAGCACGTCAATCCGCAGCACGGTTTCATCAACAAAGATGCACGTCACATCCCAGAGCGCTTTCTCACGCACCTTGCTCCTCATATCAGGCTTGCCGAAATCATCACTCTGCACGGCGCGGGAGAGCCGTTAACCTGCACCTATATATTCGATGCCGTCCAGCACGTCCATCCTCTCACGCGCGTAGGGTTTGCGAGCAACGGCTTGCTTTTGACCGATCATAATATCGACAAAATTCTTCAATCCAATATCCACTTCATTGATTTTTCCATCGATGCCGCATCACCTGAGACTTATCGAAAAATCCGTCATAACGATTTCAATCGCCTGCTGGATAACATCAAGAACCTCATCAAGAAAAGAGACGAATCAGGCCGAAAGCATCCCGAAGTCAGGATCAACATGTGTCTCATGCTGGAAAACATGAGCGAGATCCCTGCGTTCGTTAGGCTTGGCAAAGAGCTTGACGCCGCCGTCGTGCACCTCTTTCATATGAATGAAGGGGCCGATTACCGATTCGACTGGTTCAACTACAAGGAGCAGCACTGCCGCTTGATGGCTCGGGAACACGATGAGTATGTGAGAGCGGGTTTTTCAGTCGCGGAACATCTGGGGGTGAATTTGCAGTTCAGCGGCAGAAAATATTTTGAGAGCGACGATCAAGATCCCGTCTTTTACAACAAAACCGTGGATATCAGTAAATTTTGGTGCGCGAAGCCATGGGATTCAATGCTCATTACACTTGATGGCGATATTTATAACTGCTGCTGGCAAACGGCTCCGATCGGTACCCTGCGCAGCCGATCGTTCGAAGAAATATGGAACGAAAAGCTCATACAGGATATCCGGCAGTCTACGCTTTGTGGAATACCTCACCGGATTTGCGACAACAGGAACAGCCCCTGCCCGTTTTTGGGCAGAGCCTGATCGGATCCCGGTGATGCATACGACCAAGTTTCCGGATGGCCTCAGGGCGTTGGACATTCAGATCCGTAAAGAGAGAAGAGTATGAAAGAAAACAACCCTCTCGGGCATTTTGCGCCCGGCGCGACAAACCTCAACGGCACAGAAGGCATGCACCCTGTTGACCAGCGGTATTCGCACGCGCACGACCTCATATCGAAAGGGGACACTTCGGGGGCCATTGCCGAGCTGCTCAGTCTTGTGGAAGAAAGTCCCGGTTCCGCCGTCGCCCACAACGACCTCGGGTGCCTCTATCAGGAATTGGGCGATCCGGAAGCTGCCCTTAGACACTATGAGAAAGCAATCGAAATCGATCCCGCCTACATGACGGCATTGAAGAACCTGGCTGCGTTTCTTTTCGCTGTGCAGCATCGAATCGGAGATGCCCTCCTTCTCTATCACCGAATCCTGTCCGCTAAACCCGATGACGTGGAGGCCCTGGAGACGCTCGGGCACATCAGCATCGCCATGGGAGCTCTTGACATCGCCCGGCGCTTCTACTGCCGCATCCTGAAGCTGGAGCCGGGTCATGCAGGAGCGACCGCTATCCTGAAGATGCTCCATGATCCCGAGGATCACAAAGGGTCGCCCCCAGCCTGCAGCGGAGAAAAGCCTCCCGAAGAGAGTCAAGCGACGGCGTCGATCGAGAGCGGGACAAAGTCCGATCGCGAAGTCATCTGCTGTCCATTCTGCGGCCGTGTCGAGGCAGAGCGTTACAGGACCTCTGCGGACATCGTCCGGTGCCTCTCATGCGGCACGGTCTATCTGAGAACCCGATTGAACAAGGAGGCAATGAGGAGGGTCTACCAGAGCTACGCCGACGGGCCCTCCCATATGGCGTTGCCTGCGAACGGCGATGCCATCAAAAATAGCGGGCTGCGAAGGGACTATTTTTTGAATGAGCTTCTCGAGTTCACGGCGCCCTGCGGGAGGCTGCTCGATGTCGGGTGCGGGTGGGGGGCCTTTCTGGACAACGCGAGGAATCGGGGATTCGAGGTCCGGGGAATCGAGGTGACTCGCAAGTGCGTGGCGTTCGCCAACGAAAAGCTCGGGATCCCCGTCACGGACGAGCCGTTCGAGGACGTCGCTTTCGAGAGAGGATCTCTCTCGGTCGTCACGATGCTGCACGTTCTGGAACACCTGCCGGAGCCTTTGAGAGCAATCGAAAACGCCTACAGGTCCCTGAAACCGGGCGGCATCTTTTGCGGTATCGTGCCGAATATCGAAAGCCTCTGCTCACAGGAACTCGGCGAAACGTGGTACTGGCTCGACCCGCAATACCATTATGTGCACTACTCGCCCTCCACCTTGAAGAGGCATCTCGAATCGGCCGGTTTTACGGTCGAAAGGCTTTACACCGCAACGGGAGACTACGGCAGGGAAAATGTACTGCAGGTAATCCGGCGCAAACAGGACGTGGCGGCGGGCCGGCTCGAAGCCTTGATCGAACAGATCGAACGGGATGGATCGGGGGAAGAGATCCGGTTCTTTGCGAGAAAGCCCTTTTACGCCCACCGGCCGGCGGAGTCGCCCGGCAATGATAGGAACGCGGATCGCGGAGAGGCCACGACCGCACCGGTTCCGAAAGGATGCGCTTCCATCATCATCCCCGTATTCAACCAGGTGGAATTCACGTCGCGCTGCCTCGAGGCGCTCTACGCGAACACGCCACTTGACCGGGTGCACGAGGTCATTGTCATTGACAACGCCTCCAGCGACGGGACCGGGGCATTTCTCGAGGAAGCCCGGGAACGATACCCGAAGCTCAAGGTCCTGGCCAACCGGGAAAACCTGCTCTTCGCGAGGGCGTGCAATCAGGGAGCAGACATCGCCGGCGGCGAGGTTCTCGTCTTCCTGAACAACGACACGGAGCCGCTGCCGGGCTGGCTCGAACGCGCCCTGGAACGACTCGACCGTGACGAATCGATCGGCGCGGTCGGGATCAAGCTGTTGTTCCCGGACGGAACCGTGCAGCACTGCGGCATCCAGTTTTTCAGAAACGCTCATCCTTCCTACGACGTCTGGCCGCTCCACCGGCACCTCCATGCGGCGGCCGACGATCCCCTCGTCAACGTCCCGGGCGACGCGGACGCCGTGACGGGCGCCTGCCTGTTCATCCGGAGCCGGCTTTTCAGGCGGATCGGCGGCTTCGAGGAGAGGTACGGGATGTACTTTGAGGACACGGACCTCTGCTTCAAGGTTCGCCGTGCGGGGAAGCGCGTGTTTTACGAGCCTGCAAGCGTCGTCATCCATCACGAGGGGAAATCCAGCCCTTCCCGCGATGTCATCGACGCGCTCAATGAAACGTCGGCGCGGCGTTTTTTCAAAACCTGGAAGGAGGATTTGATCCGGTTCGAACTCGACACGCTTGTCGAAAGGGAGGAAGGCCGCTACGCCTGGCTGCAGGAGAATTTCTGGCCCGAGGAGGTGAGCCCTGAGGCGATCGTCCGGATCCATGCCCTGATCTCGGGTTTCCCCCCCAGCTACGTCCATTTCGGCGGGGCGGGCGACGCCCTGCTGCTGCTTTCGACGTTCTACGACGAGGACCCCGAACAGACGGTCATCAGCGTTTCGAACTCCACGGCCATGATGCGGTCCTTCTTCGACGCGTTCCCGAAGCTCAAGAAGGTGATCTTCATCCCCTTCCCGAAGAATTACACCTGGCACTTCATCGCCCGGCAGTTCTTCAAGTCCTCCGACATCTGTCGGGGCATGGGGGCTACGCCCACGACGACGGCGGATTACCGGGAGTGGAACGCGGACCTCGACATCTTCACGACCTATGGAATCCGGCGAAGGCCCGAATGGGCGGTCCACTTCGACAAGTGCAGGCTCGAACCCGTCCAACTCGTCATCCAGCCTCGGGGCAGCCTCAAGGGCATGGTGGGCAGCAAGCGCAACGTGATTTCGCCCAAGGACTGGCCGCGCCTTCTTTCGTACCTGGCGAAACAGGGCATCCGGCCAATTGTGATCGGCACACCCGATGAAGCGGAGGAATACCCCTGCCTCGACAGGGCTCTCGACAGGAGAAGCTACTCCTTCACGGAGCAGCTGCAGCTGATCGTGGGCAGCGATTTCTTTGTCGGCGCCGACTCGTGGGGGAAGACCTTCGCGGCGCTGGCCGGCATCCCGACCTTCGTCTTCCATGCCGTTCGCGGAGAAGACCTGAAAGGCTGGAAGGACGCCTCGGACCATGTCTTCCTCGACCCCTGGGAGGAGATCACCGTCGTGAAGGACCTCGGCGACTTCCGGCGGGCCTTCGACGCCGCTCGGCATGCCGGGGCCTCCTCACAAGACGACCCAAAGATCCGCTGGGAGGGCTCCCAGTTCGTCCACCACTCACTCGCCCTCGTCAACCGGGAACTTTGCTCGCGCCTGATTGCGGGAGGATGCGAGGTATCCATCATCCCCTACGAGCGGGACCAGTTCTCGCCGAAGGAGGAGCCCCGCTTCAAACCGATCGCGGAGAGGGTTCGAAAGCCGCTGTCCGGCCCCGCTGATGCGCACGTCAGGCACCAGTGGCCGCCCGACTTCAACCCCCCGACCGAGGGGCACTGGATCATGATCCAGCCCTGGGAATTCGGCAGTCTCCCCCGGGAGTGGATCCGCCCGATGTCGGAACAGGTCGACGAGATGTGGGTTCCGAGCCGTTACGTCCGGGACTGCTACATCCGGAGCGGCGTCCCCGCGGAACGGGTACACGTTGTTCCCAACGGGGTGAACACGGAGCTGTTCAAACCGGACAATCCCCCGTACCGGCTCAGGACGAAGAAGGCGTACAAGTTTCTCTTCGTGGGAGGCACGATCCAGCGCAAGGGCATCGACGTTCTGCTCGACGTCTACACGCGGAGCTTTTCGTCGACAGACAACGTCTGCCTGGTGATCAAGGACATGGGCGGGCAGAGCTTCTACAAGGGCCAGACGGCAAAGGACTGGATCCGCCGGTTCCAGGGCGACCCGAACCATCCCGAGATCGAGTATATTGAACGCAATCTCGGCGACCGCGAGATCGCCGGCCTCTACACGGCCTGCGACTGCCTCGTTCATCCCTACCGGGGGGAGGGCTTCGGCCTGCCCATCGCGGAAGCCATGGCCAGCGGGCTGCCGGTCATCGTCACGGGCCACGGCGCGGCCCTGGATTTCTGCGACGAGACGACGGCCTACCTGATTCCCGCGAAGGAGGTGAGGCTCCCGGAAAAGCGGGTGGGCGAGTTCGAAACCGTCGATTTCCCGTGGCTCGCCGAGCCCGACCGGGACGGTCTTGCCCGACTGATGCGGCACGCGGCCGCGCATCGGGATGAAGCCGCCTCCAAGGGGCGTCTCGCCGCGGAGTTCATCCGGTCCCATTTCACATGGGACCACGCAGCCGATGCCGTGAAAAATCGTATCCGGGAGCTGCGCGGGAAACCGATCCTGCGGCTTCGGCAGAACGACGAGGCAGCCGGGCAGGAACGCCCCGCCCGCAAGGCAAGCTCGACGCAACGACGCGAGGCAACGACCCGTCATGAGGGCCCGGCTGGCGGCGTGGGTGTCTCCGTTTCATCGATCCTGGCAAAAGCAGACGATCTGTACCAGAGAGGCAACCTCCGGGCGGCAACGGAGGCGTACCTGAGCGCCATCAAGGCCACGCCGTGGGACCGGGAATGCTACCTCGCCATGGCGGAGATGCTGATCCAGACGAAACACTACAAGGAAGCCCAGGACCTGCTCGGGGAACCCATCCTGGGATCCCCGGACGCGCGAATGCTCAGTCTGCTGGGCAGTATCCAGGAAGGCCTGGGTAACGACGAGGAAGCCGCACGGCTGGCCGATCGTGCCCTCGCGTGGACGCCCGGATTCGCGCCTGCCTTGAACCTCCAAGGGGTTCTCGCGTTCAAGCGAGGCGATCGCGACAATGCCGAGCGGCGCTTCCGCGAGGCGGCGAAAGCCGATCCTTCCTGGGGGGAGCCTGTGACAAACCTCGGGGTACTGCTCTGGGCAGCCGACGAGAAGGAGAAATCCCTCGATCTTCTGGAGAAGGGTTTTACCCTGTCCCCCTGCGCGGCAGATCTCGCGGAGCGCTACCATGCCGCGGCGGTCTCTCTGGAGCTTCATGCCCGGGCGGAGAAGGCCTTCCGTGATGCCGTCAAAAGGTACCCCCGGAATCGCACGATTGTCTTCCTCCTGATCGACATTCTGATCTCGCAGGATAAGAACGAAGAGGCCATGGCCCGGATCGAGGCCGCCATGGCCGCCTTCGAGGTAGACGACGGCTTCATCGACGCGGCGCTGGCGGTACGGCACAGGATCGGCCCGATGGAGGTCGACCGCGAGAAAAACCGGTCAACGCTCTCGCTTTGCATGATCGTCAAAAACGAGCAGGCCAACCTCGTCCGCTGCCTGTCGAGCGTCAAGGCCGTCGTCGACGAAATCATCGTCGTCGACACGGGCTCGACGGACCGGACGAGGGCCATCGCCGCCGCCTTCGGGGCGAAGGTCTTCGAGGTCCCCTGGCGCGACGATTTCTCAGAAGCGAGAAACGTCTCTCTTGAAAAGGCAACGGGCAAATGGATCCTCGTCCTGGACGCCGATGAGGTTATTTCTCCGGATGACTTCGTGAAACTTCGAAATCTTACGAGCGCCGCCGGAGGCCGGGCCGACGGATTCATCCTGACAACGAGAAACTATTCGAACACCATGACCACGGAAGGCTGGGTGCCGAACGACGGCTCTTACGTGAATGAAGAGGCGGGGCCGGGGTGGTATCCCAGCCGAAAGACCCGCCTTTTCAGGAACGACCCCCGGATCTGCTTCAAGGGGGCCGTTCATGAGCTCGTCGAGGATTCCATGCGCCGGCACAAGCTGAAGATTCGCTCGAGCGATATACCCGTTCACCACTATGGGACGATGACGAAGAGAGACGGTGCCGGCAAGCGCAGGATCTACTACCAGCTCGGGAAGAAGAAGATCGACGAATCCGGGGGAAATCCCCGGGCATTTTATGAACACGCCATCCAGGCGGCGCAGCTTCGCAGATACGACGAGGCCGTTGATCTCTGGCATCGATTTCTGGGTACCGGCTCCAGCGAAGATCTCCATCTCGCCTATATGAACCTGGGGCACGTGTACCTGGAAACGGCCCGCTACGCGGAGGCGGCTGCTGCCTGCAGAAAAGCGCTGGATATCGACCCTGAGCTGAAGGAGGCCCATCTCAACCTCGCCTTGAGCGAGTTTTTCATGGGCCGGTCGAAGGAAGCCGCCGCGATCCTGGATGACCTGATTCTGAAAATCCCGGATTACATCCCGGCCCGGGCTCTTCTCGCAGCGGCATTCATCCTTATCGGCGAGAACGACAGGTACGAAGCGACGGTCGACCCCATAAGAAAAAAGGATACAAACCCGGCGGTCTTTTTCCAGGCCTATGCCGAAAAGCTTCTTTCGGCGGGTCGTGAAGAGGATGGTCAAACACTTCTCAGGTCCGCACGGAACATCTGGAGAGACCTCCTCAAGTCACGCGGCCTCGAGGCCTCCGACGAGGAGATCGAAAGAATCATGATGCTCGCCGGCGAAGAGAGCCCCCCTTCGGGACAGCCGTTTCGCGTAAACAGCGCCGAAGCCGGGCACCGGGAGAAAGAAGCAGCCGAACGGAGCGCAATTCACCACGTCGCACACCATGACCGATAAACAGGATATGAGACCCTGAAGAACATCGGATACACCACGACTAAAAAAGGGCGGCAAGACGAGTGCCGCCCTTTTATCGTTCCTCCATTGCCCTTTTGTATTCGGTTTAAGGCTCGGGCGAACCTCTGAGGCCCGCCGCAAGATTGAGATTGATGTTGATGATGGCGTCGAGCTTTTTCGGTTCAGGATAGGCCATGACCTCGAAAATCCGCCTGTCGATGAAGAGGCTCAGTGTCAGAAGCTTCTGCCGGATTTCCCTCGATAGAGGATGATCCTTTCGCCCCAGTTCTCCCTGGAAGATGGTCCAGATGAGCTGGTTGTATCTCAGGGCTTCGTCGAGCAGGCCGTTGCCCCCGCCCCGGTCCCACTCCTCCTGACACCTCCTGAGCATGCAGGCCCCCCTGGTGAGGACGGAAGCCTCCACCTCGCGGTCCGTCATGACCATCTTATGGGTTTTCTGGTACGCATCCAGTTGCCTTTCCTGCGTCATGGATCAATTTCTCCTCTCGTTTGATGAGTTGCCCGGCGACCTTGAGGGCCTGGTAGTAACGGTTGCTGATGATGTGTTCGCTGATGGCATCGATGAACCCGGCCAGACTGGGCGCCGCCCTGACCACGTCCCGGACCAGGTCCCAGTAAGTTTTTTGAAAATCGGCGAGGTCCTTCCCCTCGACGTACATGAGCTGGAGGAGAAAGTAGACCCTCTTGCAGGGGGTGTCCGCCCGGTCGACGCTCAGGATGTCCTTCTCCCGGAGGATGGGAACCCTGTTTTCGATGATGAGCTCCGTCCTGGAACCGCCGTTTTTGACAACAGCCCCCCCGATGATGAACCGCTCCTGCGGCTTCAACTCAATTTTCAGTCCCATAGAATCTTATCTCAAAAGTCCGACGAGCTCCGAATGCATGGAGGTGATGCTGTTCAGTGCCTCGATGGCCAGTTCCCGCTTGAGCTCCAGGCTCTTGGCTTGCGCGGCCGCCTCGCTCACATCGGCCCGCTCCACTTTTTCCGCGAAGGTTGTATAGAACCTGGCGACGCGGTCGTTGAAGGCCTTTGCCCGGGCTATGCCCGCGGCATCGGCGGCAAGCCCTGACCGCCTCTCGACGAGGGTCTCCCGGGCACTCTCCAGCCGGGTGATGATGTCGTTGAGCCTGGCCGCATCAAGAGGTCCCCCGGGCAATCCCGTCGTCGTGATGTCTCCTTCGGAAAGCTCGGGGATGTCGAGCCCCCCCGGTCCCGTGTGCACTTCCTGCTTCCGGATGGTCCGGATGTGGCCCTCCTCGTCGATGACCACACTCCACATGTCCACGGGTTCCGCAAGGGACCCCGGGTCGGCCATGATGTACTGCCCCAGGTCATCCCTCGGCGGCAGCGTCAGTCCGTCGATCATCCGGCGGAGCCCGTTGAAGCTCTCGAGAAACTTTGCTCTTTGCTCCGACGTGTCCCCCGCGGGGTAGGGCGGGAAATTCTTGACATACTCGATCATCTGGTCGACGTTCTTCCCGATGGTCCCCATCGTGAGGTCCGCCCCCCGAATACTGACGGCGACAGACTCCAGGCTGTTGTTGACGGCACCCAGGTGCTCCGCGACGGATCGGCCTCTTCCGGCGCCGGCCCAGAGCACAGGGTCGTCCGCCGGGGTGTTGATCTTTTTCCCCGTGCCGAGCCTTCTGGTCACGGTCTCCATGCCGTTGTTCGTCCGGTTCAGGACGATCAGAGACTGTTCGATTGCCGATCTGATAAAAGTCATCGTTTCTCTCCCGCATGGCAAGGAGGGGAGGAGAGTCCTTCTCCTCCCCTCTCCGGTTAAGCCCATGCCTGGATTTCACTCTGCCCGGGGACCCACGGCGCGGCGTAGGTCGTCTCGCTTAAGTCCCCGCTACTAAAACAACCGCAATACGGACTGCGCCGCCTGGGCGGAGAGGCTCAGTGCCGTCGTTCCAAGGGCCTGCCGGACCTGGAGCATCAGCATGTTGGCACCCTCCTCGTTCGTGTCGGCCGCCGTGAGCTTGTCGGCACCCTCGGTGAGAATGTTGACCATGCCCTCGGTGAACTCCTGGCGGGTGGTGATGACGTTCATGCTCGCCGAGAGGGCCGAAGCATTCGTCCGCAGGGACTCGAGAGCATCATCGAGCTGCTCGATGGCGGTGTTGATGTCGCCGGTACCAGCCCAGTTGTTCGCCGCGGCAGAGATGGAGAGATTCGAGCAGTCAGCGCTGAACCCGCTGATTTCCAGGCTGCTCGTGCCGCCCTCGTTGAAGACGACCGACAGGTTCTCGCCGTTCAGGAGGTTGGTCCCCTTGTATCTCGAGTCGGCCGCGAGGTTGTCGATCTGGGTCCGGATCGCGTCGAACTGCCCCGCCAGGGTGGCGGCACCCGTTGTGTCCGCCGAGTAGGCGGATTGCGCGAGACCCTTGGCGCTTTCGATGAGTTGCTGGATGGCTTTGATGCCTTCGTTGGCCGCCTTCACCGTCTGGATGGCCTCACCCATGCCGTCCTTCCGGACAGCGAGGTCGCCGGCCCGATCCAGGTGGGATTTGGCCACGAAGTAGTTGGTTGCGTTGTCAAGGGGACTGTTGACCTTCTTGCCGGTGGCAAGCCGCTCCTGCGTGCGATTGAGAAGGTCCACGGTGCCCTGAAGGCTGACGAGGTTGGAACGCATGCCCGAAGTTAACGAGATGTCTGTAACTGCCATGATATGATCTCCTTTTTCTGGATTTTCCCCGGCTTTCTCGCCGGTGGTGTCAGTGGTTCAAGTGATGGATAAAGCGGGATTTTCACCCCGTACCCCGAAGCCGACTTCTCTTTGCACCTCCTTCCTTTCGTGGTTTCTGCCTTAAATATCGTCCCCGTAATCCTGAAACTTTAGGGATATCTCGGGGTTCGAAAGGAAGGTTTGTCGGTGGGGCGGGAGGTGATCCCCCGCTCACATCACGTCAGAAAATCCAGAATGGATTTCTTCCCGATCTCCACGGCCATGACATAGGAAGCCCTGAGGGCTGTCTCTCGCATCTGGAACTCGACGATGATCGCCTCGAGGTCGACGTCTTCCCTGTCGGAGATCAAACCGCTCATCTTTTCGTCGAGGACCTGCAGATTTTCCCTGGAAATATTCAGTCCGCTCATCCGGGCCCCGACGCTTGCGATCTGCTGCCGGATGTGGTCCTGGGCCGCTGTCAGCCGGTTCACCTGTCTGTTGATGAGATCCTTATCTCCGTTTTCGAGGGCCGTCTTCAGGGTTTCGAGGGCGGCAAAGAGGTCAACCTCACCCCTGCCCCGGTCGGTGAAGGCCTCTTCACCCGACACATTGTAGGTCGCCCTGTTGCCCTTTCCGATGCGGACGGAGAGATCATCGCCGTTTCCGGCATAGTTGCCGGATGTGTAGGCTCTCACGTAGAAGAGGTCGTTTTCCGCGAGGTCGTCTCCCGCGAAGGCGAGAACGATCTCGTGGCCCGCCGTGCCGTCCACGGTGATGGTGTTGCCCCAGGGGGCGCTGTAGACGGCGCTCCAGGTCCTCCCGCCGTCGGCGGAGATCCGGTAATCGGCATCGCCGATGGCGCCGCCGTTCACGAATTTGACGACAAAGGTCTTGTTGGTATCTCCCGCGTAGGTCCCGGTCGCGGCATCGAGCGTGACGGTCCCTGCGAAGGTATTATGGGCTGCCGCCCGCGGGTCACCCACCTGCGGAGCCGTCGTCGTGCCCGACCGGTAGGCGTTCACGGTGAAGAGGTCCCCCGCCGTGAGCCGGTTCGAGCCGTCATCGACAAAGGTCAGCGTGAGGCCGTCGCCGAGGGTGATCGTACCGTCCGCGGGAACGGTCCCCGCCGGGCCGGGCTGCCAGGTCGTGCCGCCGTCCTCCGAGACCTGGTAGGTGGCCGCGCCGAGGGCGCCGCCGTTTGCAATCCTCACCGTGAAGGTCTTGTCGGAACCCGCCGCGTAGGTGCCGCCCGTGTAAAGGGAGCCGTCGAAGGTGTTGGCGCTTGCCGCGACGGGGAGAATCGTGCGTCGGAAGGGTTCTGTGTCCGTTTCGGTGCCCGAGAAGAGGTAGCGGTCGCCATGCTTCGAATTTGCGAGCGACAGCAGTTCCTCGATGAGGGACCCCACGGTCTGGGCGAGGACCTGCCGTAGGCCCGGGGACTGGTCGTTCAGACCCGTTTCTTTCGCCTCCGCGATGATCTTCTGAACGCTTTCCAGCTTGGTATTGGTGATCTCCATCCAGGCGCCGGCGTTTTCGATGTTCCTCCGGTACTGACCGATGGACTCGCGGACACTCCGGTAGCCGAGCACCTCGGTCGTGCCGCCGGGGTCGTCCGAGGGCCGGTTGATGTTTTTCTGCGAGGCCATTTTCTCCGCGAGTCTGCCGTAATTTTTCTGAGCGTGCGACAGCGCGTCGTTCAGCATCCGGAATTTCAAGTTCTCCGTGATTCGCATTTCACAACCTCGATCGGTTTATCCCTGCCCTTTTCATCGGTCTATCGTTCAACCATCTTGAGAAGTTCGACCAGCATTTCCTCGGCCACCGAGACCATCTTGGCCGCTGCGTTGTAACCGAGCTGAAACTTGACCAGATTCATCATCTCTTCGTCGATGGAAACCCCGGAGACCTGCTCGTGCTGATTCTGAAGCTGGGTCATGACGCTCGTCTCGTGGGAGAGGCTTCGCTCGGCATCGGCCGCCGCCTGGCCGATGTTCCCCAGAAAGACGGCGTAGTAATCGCCGGCGGTCGCCGTACCGCCCATGATGAGAGCGTCCTTCAGGCTGCCGATGGCAAGCGCGTTTTCGCCGTCATCGTTGACCGTCGACGAGGCGGCGATCCGGTTCGGTTCGGCGGCGATCGTCGCGTCGACCCGCATATCCCGGACCCCCATGATCGCATTGAAGGGTTCGAAGAAATTGCCGCCCACGTTCCCGTATCTGTCGTAGCCCCGGGCGTGCAGGGCGTTGACCTCATGGATCATATTTCCGGCCAGATCATCCAGGTTCGCGAGGTAGCCGGCGATCGTGTGGTCCCGCATCTCGAGCATGCCACCCAGGCGGCCGCCGGTGGCGGCGGAGGTGACATTCTTCGTGGGGTCATCCGCCAGGATGATGTCATACACTCCCCGGGCGTTTGCCTGCACGGCTAGGTCCCGGCTTCTCACCGCCTCCACGAGGGGGATGCCGTTCGAGAGAAAAACGTTGACCGCCCCTTCCGAGGTCTCCACGTAATTGATGTCGATCAGATCACTCACCTTCTTCAACAGCTCCGATCGCTTGTCGAGGATATCGTTGATGTTGTTCTGCCCCGCGGTACCATAGATGACCTTGTAGTTCAGGTCCGCGATGTCGGCGAGGTAGCCGTTCAGCCGGCTCACCGTCCGCGAGATACCGGTATTGAGCTCCTGCTGCAAGTTGTAGAGCTCTCCCGAATACTCCCGGAACATGGCTGCGAGGTTTTGCGACGCGTAAACCAGGGCCGTTCTCTCCGTCTGCCCGGCCGGGTTGGCGGCAAGGTCCTCCCAGGCCTTCCAGAACCGGTCGAGAAGTTCATGGATCCCGCCCCCGCGCGACTCGTTGAATATGGCCTCGATCCGGTCCAGGGCCTTCTTCCGCTCATCGGCGTAGCCCAGCTGGTCCGACTGCCCCACCATCTGGAACTCGAGATACTTGTCGTAGAGGCGCTCGATATTGATCACCTGCGTCCCCGTCAGCACCATGCTTTCGGGAACATCGTACTGGCTGCGCGCCCCGATGACGGCTCGCTGGCGGGAGTAGCCCGGAGTGTTCACGTTCGCCACGTTGGAGCCGACCGTGGCGATACCGGTCTGATTGACCCAGAGCCCTTCCTTCGCGATATTGAATATGGAACTGATATTTCCCACCGTCCTAACCTCTCCTTGAACAGATCCGGCCGTTTGTATTTCCCGTCCTGAGCTCGCCGGATTCCATATAGGTTGACCCCTGTGACAGCAGGTTATAAATGAAGCTCATGGAATTACGGACACCGTGAAGTGAAGTGTCGAGAAGGGCCCGGTTGCCCCGGTTCGTATCCCGGATCCGGAACAGGACGTCACGGAGGCGGACCCGGCATTCTTCCAGATCTTCCCGGCGGGAACCGTCCACGATGGAAATGAGGGTGGAGAAACGCACGTCATCTTCACCGACATTCAGGGAACTGGCGATCCGGCCGACGAGCTTCATCCGGGCCTCTTCCAGAATCCTCGTTTTGAGCAGGCACGTTTCCTTGAGGGCGTTGCTTTCCTGGAGACCCGTCAGGGAAGGTCTCTCCAGGACCGCCCGCTCCTGCACCATGGCCTCCTCGAGCTCACCGTAGACCTCGATTTCCTTGCGCAGCACGGAAAGAAGGGAGTCGCAAAGCGCGGGGAACCCGCCGGCACCCTCGAGATCCTGCATCCGGTTCATTCCCTGTTCCATCATAGATACACCTCTTCATGGATGAAGTCGCAATCCGGAAACAGGCCGACCGCGAATCGGAGGTCAGGGATCCTTCACAGGGGCATAGTGCGGGTGTGATTCTTCGATGCCGAAGAAAGGGGGGATCAGGAAAGGTTGTCGAGCAGCGACTCGCCCACCATCTTTTCGGCAATCTTGTCCGCGTCCGCGCTGTAAGTCCCCCTGTCGATCTGGGCCTGCAGCTCCCGGATCTTCTCTTCCCGGACTTCGGGAAGCTTCTCGATTTCGCTCTGGATCCTCTGGACGTCTTTTGCCGTGGTGGACAGATTCACTTTCTCCCTCGGAGCCAAACTGCCGGAGACCTGCTTATCAGCGGCCTTGTCCTCGACCTTCTGGCCGTTCTGATACTGCTGGATCATCTGGGTTGTGGGATCATCGATCTTGGAAATTTTCATCTTTTCCATCTCCTCAGGAATTATGTTATCACAATTATCGGCTCCGTGAAATAAAACTTTAGTCCTTTCTCACGGGGACGTCAGAGGCCTTTTCTTCCTCCTTGTGAATCGGCTTGCTCAGTTGTTGGTAAAGCATTTTCTTGATTCCCAGGCCTTCCCCCCGGTGGGCCATCTCCTCGGCCAGTTTCTGGTCCATCATCATGGTGTAGATGTCTTTGCCCGGCATCGCCTTGAAATACCCGCTGGTCGGGACGGTCTGCCGCATGGTCCGGAACATCAGACTGATGAAAAGGGCCTCGAAGTCGGCACAGGCTTTCTTCAGCTTTCGGTCTTCCTCGGCAGACTTTTCACCGGCCCTGTCCGGAGCGACCGTCCCGGGGGGACCCATCGACAGGGGGGATAGCTTGTCCACGGAATTCCCTCCCTACAAGATCTTCAAATCGGCCTGAAGGGCGCCGGCGGCCTTGATGGTCTGCAGGATCGTGATGAGATCCCGCGGGGAAACACCCATCGCGTTGAGACCCCGGACCACGTCCTGGATGGTCACGCCCCGGGGCATCACCAGAAGACCCTTTTTCTCTTCGCTGACGCCGACCTCGGATCGCGGCGTGACAACCGTCTGCCCGCCCGGCGCCACGGTGACCCCCCCGCCCGCGTCGACGGGTGCGCTTCTGCCTTGCGCCTCGGGCGCAAAGGGCATGGGCTGAGAGACTTCCTTTTCCTCACGGATCTGGATGCTCAAATTCCCGTGAGCAACGGCCACGGTGGAGATCCTCACGTTCTCGCCCATGACGACGGTACCCGTTCGCTCGTTGAGAACGACGACGGCCGGCCCGTCGACGAAGACTTCGATGTTTTCGATCAGCGAGACGAGCGATGCCACATCGCCCCGTGCGCTCGGTTTCATCTCGACGAGAACGGAGCCCGAATCGACGGCCCTCGCCTCGACGGCGCCGATCTTGCCGTTGATCGATGCGGCAAGCCTCGTGGCCGTCGTGAAATCCGGCTGATAGAGGTTGATGGAGATTCTCCGGATATCCGCCAGGTCGTATTTCAACTCCTTCTCGATGAGCGCCCCGTTGGCGATGTTCCCGGCCGTTGTGTGGTTCTTCGATACGGAACTGCCCGAGGCACCGGCCGCGGAGAACCCCCCGACGGTCACCGCTCCCTGTGCAACGGCGTATATCTCACCGTCGGCGCCCCGCAGGGGTGTCATGAGGAGCGTGCCGCCCTGCAGGCTCTTGGCGTCTCCGAGCGACGACACCGTCACATCGAGCTTCGACCCGATCTTCGCAAAGGGTGGAAGCTGGGCAGTCACCATGACGGCCGCGATATTTTTCGAGGTGAGAACCCGGTCCCGCGTCGAAAGGCCCTGTCGCACCAGGAGGTTGGAGAGGGTTTCACGGGTAAAGCCGTTCTTGACGTCGTCCCCGGTGCCGGCAAGACCCACCACAAGTCCGTAGCCGATGAGCTGGTTGTCCCGGATGCCGCCGATACCGGCGATGTCCTTGATCCTCGCCGCCTCTGCCGTCGAAACAAGGAACAGGGCAAGGAGCGGCAGGAACCATACCGACCTCAGAGCCATCTGTTTTCTCATTTTCTCGATCCGCTTCATGTCGTCCCTTTTATGTCTGCTTAAGTCTGTCCACGTCCATCTATGTCTGTCTAAGTCTGTCCGAGTTACTTTCCCGTCCCTGTACCCTTGTTCTTGCCGAACGTCAGAATCACTCATAACTCAACATTCATAACTCATAACTGCAGCCCTTCGGGCTGTCAGAACGGCCATACCCAGTCGATGATCCTCGTGAGCCACCCCGGCCGCATCTTGTCGTCCACGACCCCGCGGCCCGTGTAAGTGATGCGGGCGTCGGCGATGTACTGTGAGAGGATCAGGTTGTCGTTGGTGATGTCCTCGGGGCGGATGATGCCGGTCAGGATCATGTACTGGTCTTCGGCGTTCACCGTGATCAGCCGCCTGCCCTCGATCAGGAGGTTGCCGTTATCGAGAACCTGGGTCACCCTGGCCGTGATCCGGCCTTTCAGGATCCCGTCCCGCTTGGTTTTGCCCTCGCCTTCCATGTCGTTGGTCGAGGATCCTCCCAGCTCGTATTTGGAAAGGAAGGTTTTGTCGGGGTTGAACTGGTAAGCGCCGGCGATGCCCGCCGTCGTCGTCGATGCCCTGTTGGACTCCAGCTTGGCATTGTTCTCACCGGCGGCCGTCTCGCTGATGACGATGGTGACGACATCGTTCACGTATCGCGCCTTTCGGTCCGTGAAGAGCATGTTATTCCCCGTCGCGCCGGGCCAGATGGACCCCGGAGCGGCCGGCGTCCTGGAAACCGACGGCGTCGGCGGCGGCGACTCCGGGACCTTGAGCAGTTGGTCGTTGAAGGCACAGCCCAAAACAGCGAAGGTTGTTATAAAAAGAAAAAGCACCGGTAGGGCGGTCTTCCCGGATCGGATGATCCGTCGCAACATTGTCTTCATCTCAGGTCTGCCTGTTTTTTCTTTCATGCACGCTGCTCCGGAAACTCAGAAATCCACCGCAACCAGGGCATCTCCCGTGACACGGGCATGGATGACCCTCTTGGAGGTCGTGTTCTGGACGCGGACGACATCCCCCAGGATACCGTCCTCCTGGGACACACCGCTTGCGGTGATGCAGAGGACGCCGTTATCCAGCACAATCCGGACGGGCTGGTTGCGCCGCACGATCGGACAATCCTTGAGAACGTTCTTCGTGATTTCCATGTGGGGATTGACACTGACGGTGAGTTTTTTCCCGACGGCCTCTTTGAGGTCCGAAAGGCGGTTCTGCGGAACGGCATCGTACCATTTCTGCAGAATCTTCACGTCACCGGCGCCGAGGACGGTTCCCGAGGAGAGGCTCTTCGTGCTGACCACCACATCCATCCGGACCCACAGGGTCACCATGACATATGCTTCCCGAAGGGGTCTTGTCCCCTGCTGGAGAAAGGCCGTAAAGGAGGTCCGGCCGATGAAGTCTTCATTGGCGCGGCCTTTGATCCGGATCGTGACCTTTTCGGCCGGGACGGCCACATCGGCCGTCGTTTCCATGAATTCCACCCGGGTTCTCCCTTTGGGCCAGGGGGAGTGTTCCTCCACATAGGCCTGCACCGCGGCCTGGATGGTCTCGCCCTTTATGGTCGCCGGAAACCCCGCCGCTGCCGTCCCGAGGACGACGGCGACAAGCAAAAAGAGGATGAGACCCTGCTTTTTTTTCATCTTTTACCTCTTGAGGTTGTTGACAATCTGCAGCATGTTGTCGGCCGTCTGGATGGACTTCGAGTTGATTTCATAGGCCCTCTGGCCGACGATCATCTGCACCATTTCATCCACCACGTTCACATTGGACATCTCGAGGAAGGACTGGGTAATGATGCCGAAGCCCTCCGTGTCGGGATTGCCGACCACGGCCTCGCCGGAACCTTCCGTGACGCCGTAGAGATTGCGGCCGAGGCTCGTCAACCCCGCGGGGTTGATGAATCTCGCGATCTCGATCCTGCCGGTGGAGAGTGTGGTGCCGTTCTTGTCCGTGGCCGCCCAGGTCCCGCCGTTGTCGATGGTGAAATTAACGGTCTCCCGGGGGACGTTGACCTGCGGGATGAGCTTGAGCCCTTCCGTGTTCACGAGGTAGCCGTCCTTGCTGACCTTGAAATTGCCGGATCGCGTATAAACGGTCGTTCCGTTGTTGTCGATCTGATAGAAACCCTCTCCCTCGATGGCCCAGTCGAACCGGTTCCCCGTCTGCTGGTAGTCCCCCTGGGTGAAGAGCTTCTGAATGGCCGTGAGCTTCGACCCGAGGCCGACCTCCATGCCGAGCGGCAGGGGGTTTCCGGAAGTCGTCTCCGCGCCGGCCTGCCGGTAGACCTGGTACATCAGATCCTGAAACTCGGCCCGCGCGGCCTTGAACCCGACGGTCTGCACGTTGGCCAGGTTATTGGCGATCACGTCCTGGTTGATCTGCTCGGCGAGCATCCCTGTTGCGGCTGTGTACAGACACCTGATCATGATTGTCCTCCCTGATCGTCATCCTTCTTATAAGTAGAGTTTCCCGAGGCGGCTGACGGCCAGCTTGTCCTGCTCACTGATCGTCTGCATGACCTTCAGATAGGCCTCGACATGCCGATGGATGTCGATCATGTCGATCATCTCCTTCACCGTCTGCACGTTGGAAAGTTCCAGGTAGCCTGACTGAACGGCGGGTTTTTCCTCGTCCTGCAGACCGGCACTGCCGGGATCCTGGTAGCGGCTCTTTCCGATACGAACGAGGGCCTCCCGGTTCGAAAATTTCACCACGCGCAGGGCGTTGACACGCTTTCCATCGACGTTCACCGTGCCGTCATGACCGATCTCCACCTTTTTCCCGTCCACGGTGATCGGTCCGCCCTGTCCCAGCACGGGGTCTCCCGAAGAGGTGACCAGCAGCTTATCCCGGTTGATCGTGAAGCCTCCGTTTCTCGTGTAATAACTGTTGCCGTCGCCGCCCTGAACCACGAAGTAACCGTCCCCCTCGACGGCGGCGTCCAGGGGATTCCCGGTCTTCTGCAGGGTCCCGTAGGATTGGTCCGTGAAAAGGATGAGATCGTGACTGAAGGTGTTTTCCTCCAGCGCTGGGGTTTCCGGCCGCCGGACAAAGGTCAGCCTCTCGGCCTTGAACCCGGGCGTGTTGACATTGGCGAGGTTGTTGGTGACGTAATCGAGCTGCGCCAGCTTTTTTACACAGGCACTGACGGCGGTATTGACACCATAGATCATGAAGAGAAGCTCCGATTTTTCCTTTTTGAAAGAACTTTGAGCAATAGTCATGCCACGGGTCGGGCGGCCGGGGACCGGGGTCGAAGAGGAGGCTGGGTTTCAGTAAATAACGAATAATATCCGATTGTTACAAATTAGGCCCTTGCGGGACCGGGCCTGACTTTTTTGCCCTTCCGGGTGCGCCCCGAGGGACCTTTTCCGGAAAGCGGGGAAGGCCGGGAAAAATTTTCCCCTGAGACGGGAACCATTCTTTTTCCCCACTCAGGCGGGGGGGACGACGGCTCAGGGATCGGTATTCCCCCCGGAGTCCCGGTACCGCTCGTTCTGGGTATAAATAAAAGCAAGGATTTCGGCGACGGCCCGATAGAGATCGTGGGGGATCTCTTCATCGATATCGAGCCGGCAGAGGATGGAGATGAGGGCGGGATCCTCCTTGATGGGGATGTCGTGCTCTCGCGCAAGCTCGATGATCTTGTCCGCAAGAATCCCCCGACCCTTGGCCGTCAGGCGCGGGGCCCTGTCCTTTTTCCGGTCGTACCGGATGGAAGCGGCCATCCGGATGTGTTCCTTTTTCCTCATGGCTGGTGAAGTCCCTTGCCGTCCGGCATCCCTGCACCCTTTTCAGGCGAAGAGGTCAACGGCCGTCAAAGAGAGCTCTTTCCGGTAAAGGTCCTCCCTGGCCCGACCGAGGTCTTTCTTCACGGCGCAGGTCATCTCGCCCGCCTGAAAGCCCAGGACGCCGAGGCGCTCCGCAAGCCCGGTGAGCGAGAGCGCGATGAAGTGCCGAATGTCCTCGCTTTCGCACTCGATGCGACAGTCGATCTTTTTTCCTTTCCACTTCGCGTGAACCATGACGTCCCCGAGGGCATCCATTCGCAGGGCGAAGACGACATGGAAGACCCCGGGACCTTTCTTTTCTCCTGGACGATCCCGATCAACCCGAACGAAGATATCGGCCGTGGCCATGCGGCCGGAAAGCAGGAATGGAATCTGGAAGAGATACTTGCCCTCCTGCTCCTGGAAAAGGACATTGAGGACCTGAAGGTTTTCAATATTTTTTAAGGCACCCTCGAAGAGGCTCAATTTCTGCGTGAACCCCTTTCCGCTTTCGCCGCCCCCCTCCCGCCGCAACACATCGATCAGGCGAAGGAGGAGCTCCTTGAGGCTTACGGTTCTGTCCTGCAGAGCCTTCGTGGAACCCTGCTGCAGCGCCTTCCGGAGTTTGCTTTCCACAAGGAGCCCCAGGGAATGCAGTGAATCCCTCACCCAGAGCGGGTTTACGGCGGTGTTCTGCGAAAAGACGAGGCTCCGCAGGAGTTGCAGGACCCGGCCGGCATCTTCCCTGACCGGACGGCTCGCGGCGTGTTCGAGGGGGAGCGCCTCCAGGAGTGCCGTGAGGGATTTCGCCAGCGCCTGCGGGTCCGATCTCATGACCCGGAGGGCTTCACCGGTGCGGACGGATTCCCCGGCGGACGTGTCCAGAAGGGCCAGTGTAAGAAGAGGTTTCAGCCCCTCCACCCTGAGCTGCAGGGTTTCTCCTGCCTGCAGGGGGATGGCGGCCCGGGCAACCATGCTCCGGTTCTGGATGTGGATGAGCAAATGCTCACCGTCCAGTCTTCCCAGAACACGGGCCTCCAGGACCTGCCCCGGTGTGACAAGAGGCAGCGTCCCTGCGTCCGGCCGGATTTGGATGCGGCCTTCCGAAAGGAGGGGTGAAATCGGCGGGAGGTGGATGAAAGCCATTCCTGTAACGGACCGGGACGTGCCCCCTTACGGGTGTTGAAGCGCCGCTCCCCGGGTAAAATCGTCTGTCGCACCGGTTCGACACCCGGTCAGGACCGGAGGGCTTCTCGGCGCCTCTGATGCAGATCGAGGATGAGGCTGACCTCCCCTTCGGGCAGACCGAGCTGCTTCGAAATCTCCTTGGAGCTTGCGCCGCCCTCGGCCATCCGGACCGCTTCGGCGAAACCCGCTTCGACGGCGGCCTCCCCCGCAGACCGGCCCGGGGCAGCCTTCCGGGGCTTCGCCTCCGGCTGCTCGATGATCTTTCTGAGGCGGGATTCCTTCTCGTCGAGCACCCGGGCGATTTTCCTCAGGGCCTTCTTCCCCTCGTCCATGGCTTCGACAAGATTCGCCGATCCCTGCTGGGATTCGGCCAGAAGCTTCTTGAATTCCTCAAGCATGGAGGGATCGATACCGGCCGATCTTCGACGGCCGTCTTCGCGAATCCGGTAAATGAAAAACACGATGGCCGCCAGAAGCGCGATATCGGCCAAAATCTGAATGATGAAAAATGCCTGCTGATTCATCTCACACCTTGACGTCGATCCATCGTCCCTGCGGCTTGTCTTCCGCCGCCTCCTTGTCCGCGGCTTCCGCAGAATGTTCACGATCGGACCGGCTGCCTTTCGAATGCCTCTTTCTCTTTTCTTCCTCTTCCCTTTGGATGCCCGGTCGCTCTGTTTCGTCGGCGACCTTGACCTTTTCCTCCATGATCTTTTTCTCGAGACCCACCTCGACGGCGAAGTGCCTCTGCTGCATGTCGGACTGCTGCTGCTGTGTCTGCTGGATACGCTCCACAGGATTGGTCTGCAGCAGGATCTGTTGCACATCAACCGCCCTTAACACCCCTGGCACCTCCCTTTTCGAGACGGCGGCGGTTGGATCGCTGACGTCTCTGGATTAGATGGGAACCGGGGGCCCCGGGGGTTTTCCCCCACAGCCCCTGTGGAATAAATCGTCTTTTCGCAGAAATTCTTTAATCCCCATGGGCAGTTATCCTCTCTTTCGGTCCTTCGGCCCTGCGCCGTATCGCATCTTCAGTCTTTTTTGACGCCCGCTGCCGGAAGGGGAAAGCGGACGACATAGATATTTTTGGAGTCGACGGAAGAGATCTCGACACGGACCTGATATTTTCCGAGCAGAGCGAAGGCCAGAGAGAGTCCCTTCGTACCTTCAGGGGTCTGAGGCGGTGCCGCCTCCCCTTTCATCAGGGACGCCTTCAGCGCGTCGTCCATCGGGACACCCGTGTCCTGCACCCTCAGGACCGCCTGACTGCGCTCGCAGAACGTGGCGATGGAAAATTCCTTGACGGCACTGGTCTTCATGGCCTGCATGCAGTATCGAATGAGCGCGGAGAGAAAAAGAGTCAGGTCCGCCGGGGCCACCGAAATCTCCGGGACCTCCGGATCCAGGCTGATCTGCTTTTTGACCTGGTGCTTGAAATCCAGATAGAAATCGGAGAACTTCATCTCGTTTGCGACCGCCTCGGAGAGGTTCACCTTCTGGACCGTCGGGTCGCCGACGGCGTAGAATTTGCCCGACACGCTGCGAAACATCTCGAAGAGCCGATCGGCCTCCGAGATCATGAGTTCGATGTCTTTGGTGATCTTTCCATAATCTTCGACAAACCGCTTTCCCGCCTCGGGGAACTGCTCCACCGTCTTCTTGATATTCTCTTCCACCCGTCGCTGCAGGAGCTTGGATCGCCCCATGATGCCGTTCAGGGGGTTGGCAAAGTTGTGGAGAACGCCGGGGATGAGTTCCCGAATAAAGGTCGCTTCGAATTCGTTCTCCAATTCCCGGAAAATATCGCTATCCCTGCTCATGTCCAAGCCCTTCCTCTCTGCGTTCCGCAACGTTGCCGCGACATCCCTCAGCGACGCCTGTCGATGATGATGTTCTGCAGCATTTGCCAGGCTTTTTCAACCCTTTCTTTCTCCTCATCGGTTGTACCGCCTGCCGATGGTCTCCCCGTGGAATAGACGACGTAGGTGTTTCCATCCCGGTCCTTGATTTCACGAACCCCCATCCGGTCGTGAGGACCCCGCAGCGAAGCCTCGCGTTCCTGCTGAAGCATGATCTGTATGGTCTCGTCGCTCACGCCGGCCTTCCTGAGCGCCCGGACCTCGTCGGCCGTCAGCGAGTATCCCGTCCCCGTGAAACCGCTGAGGACGAGAATGATAAAAACCAGCAGGTACGACGGTCTGACGAACGCGAAATACAGCGATCTTTCCATGAATCCCGACCTCCTTTGATCTCGTTTCGCAAGGGTTGCAGGCCATGCCCGACGTCAGAGGAGAACGAACTTGGTCACATAGACCTCCCGGAGGGTTTCCGCTCCCATGAGGCTGCCGAGTTCGGTGCCGATCTGCCGCTTGAAGACCCGGTGGGCCTGGGACGAGTTCAGGAGATCGAGGCCCTCTTTCCGGGCGGTCTCGTAGATGGTTTTTCGAATGACGACCTTTCGCTCCTCCGTCATCTCGTCGGGCCTGTTCAGTTCCAGGACGACGTCACAGATCAAAATCCGGTAGTTCCCCTGGGGGTCCTTCAGGTCGATGGTGAAGTTGTCGAAGGAAAAAACGCTTTGAGGTCCCACAGCCGGCGTCTCCGCGCCCTTCTCGCGGGCGGTGTCCGGACGGGATCCCTTGAAATAAAGGCCCGCCGGGACGGCAATAACCAGGAGAAACAGCGCGCCGAAGCCGCCGTAAACCCAGCCCCGGTGACCCCGGAACCGGCTTGCAGCGGCGGAAACGATTCGGCCGGGCTGAAGGAAAAACCGGCCGAGACGGTCCCGGAAGGATGCCCGCGAAGACCCTTCCGCATCGTCCTCCCTTTGGAGCGCCGCCCCCTTTTCCCGCTCGATGTCGGCGGCCTCCTTCGGGTCGCCTTCGGGGATGTCCGCATTTCGTTTTTTCGCCATGGTCTCCCTATCTCAGTTCCCTGACCCGTCCCCTCAATCTCAATATGGCCTGCGAGTGAAGCTGGCAGACTCTCGATTCCGTCAGTCTCAGCACCAGACCGATCTCCTTCATCGTGAGCTCTTCGTAGTAGTAGAGCGAGAGAACGACCTTCTCTTTTTCCGGCAGCGCCTCGATGGCCCGCCTGAGCGTGCCCCTCAGTTCGTTTTTCGTGAGCAGGACAAAGGGGTTTCCCTGGTCGATCCGCTCGAGGACGTCGTAGCTGCCGTGTTTCTCGCAGTAGTCCGGCGGGAGGTCCTCGCTCTTGAGGAGGGACACCCCGCAGGCCTCGTCCAGAAGCTGATGGTATTCCTCCAGGGGGATGCCGAGATGATCGGCGATCTCTTCCTCCTGCGGCTGCCTCCCCAGGAGTCTTCTCAGTTCGAAGATGGCCTTTTCGATCTTCGCGTCCTTGTTCCTTGCGGACCGGGGCTGCCAGTCCCTGGCCCGGAGTTCATCGAGCACCGCTCCGCGGATCCTGAAGCGGGCGTAGGTTTCGAACTGGACATTGCGGTCCTTGTCGAACTTCTCCAGGGCGGAGATCAGCCCGATGATGCCGACGTGCATCAGGTCCTGACGGTCGGCCACGTGCGGGGGAACCTTGGCCGCGATCCTCTCGACGATGTTCTTCACGAGAGGCGCATATTTCATGATGAGTGTGTCGCGTTCTTTTCTATCCACGATCCCGATCGACGATGCTCTTCCAGAAGAATTTGATGCTCCCCGCCTCGTAACCGCCGGGCTGCGTCCGGCACAGTTTCCTGGCGATCGACGACAGGCACTTGCTGGCACGGGAGCCGGGGTAGACCTCGGCCAGGGCCCTCTGACGTCTCACCGCGTCCGGAACGCTGTGATCGTCCAGGACGTACCCCAGGTACTCGATCGACAGGTTGAGAAAATGGGAAGTGGCGTTGCTCAGTTTGTTGTACACCTCGCGAGCCTCCGCGGCGTTTTTCACCATGTTCACGAGCAGCATGAACTTCTTGCCCGCATGGCGGGAATAGAGGATCTTGATGAGCGCGTAGGCGTCGGTGATGGCGGTGGGCTCCGGCGACACGACAACGACGATCTCACGAGCCGCCATGTTGAAGTAGATGACGTTGCCGGCGATCCCCGCTGCGGTGTCGATGAGCATGAAGTCGAGATCACCGCTCAATTCGTTCAGCTCGTCGAGCAGCGCGAGTTTCTGTCCCTTCGTGAGATCGGTCATCTCCTGGATGCCCGATGCGGCCGGCAGGATCTTGATCCCCCCCGGACCCTCGAGGACGATATCGGAGAGACTCTTTTCCCCCCGGAGCACGTGATAGAGATTGAACTTGGGTGCCAGACCCAGGATGACGTCGATGTTGGCGAGACCCATGTCCGCATCGAAGACCAGGGTCTTTTTCTTCATGTTCGAGAGGATATAGGCCAGGTTGGCGGCGATGTTCGTCTTGCCCACGCCCCCTTTGCCGCTGGTGATGGCGATGACGCGAATGCCGTCGCTCCCCTGATGGCCGATGCCCGGAGGGCCGGGTTTGACCGGCGCCGTCCCGGCGTCACGCGGGTCTCTCCCGCTTTTCTTCATCTGTCTCAGTGTTTCCGCTTGATCCAATGGGATACCTCCGGTGTTTGCGATGCCGCATCAGTGCAGAGAGTTTCTCACAACCATCCTGGCCAGCTTGGCCGGATCCAGACGATCGATATCCTGCGGGACCTTCTGTCCGTTGGTGACGTAGTGAACCGGTTTGCCGATCTGATCGATGACGTTGTAAATCAGGCCGTAGGAGTTGCTTTCGTCGAGCTTCGTGAAGATCATGGCATCGTAGCCGACCCGGTCGAAGCGGGACGCCGTCTCGATCATGTTCTCCGGGCTCGCGGTCAGGCTGATCAGGAGATTTGTTTCCACCGGGACGTCCGGGCGGAGAAAATCTCTCAGCCGCCGCAGGTGCTCCTCGTCGCCGACACTCCGGCCCGGCGTGTCGACCAGAATGATATCCCGATCCTGAAACGTTCGGAGGGCCTTCGCGAATTCCTCCTTTTCGGAGGCGACTTCGAGGGGGAGATTCATGATCTTCGCGTAGGTCCTCAGCTGTTCGATCGCGGCAATCCGGTAGGTGTCGGCCGTCACCAGTCCGACCTTCTTGTTTTCCTCCAGGGACCAGCGGGCCGCCAGTTTGGCCAGTGTCGTCGTCTTGCCCACGCCGGTGGGACCCACAAAGGCCACGACCCGTCCCTGCCGCCTCCGCTCGTAGGGGGGCACAAGGGACTTCTGGATGAACTCTTCGGCGCTGCGCAGCATGCCGTCATAGTCGTCTTCCGCTCCGGCCGCCCCTTCTTTCCGGATGGCGCCGACGAGCCGGCAGGCCCGGTCCCGCGACACACCCCCGGCCACCAGGTTGCAGTAGAGCCTGGACAGGGGCTGGGGCTTTCCCTCGGTTTTGCGGATTCCCAGCATGTCGAAAAAGGTGCTGAGGCTCTCCTTCAGTTCCATGAGTTCGCCGTAGAGAATGTTCTTCCGGTTGGCTTCGATGACCAGAGCCTTCAGATCTTCGAGGTCCCTGCGAAAGTCCTGGATCGTCTCAGGGCGCGCCGGCTCTGCGTCTCCATTTCTCATCTCCCCGGGTTCCGCCCGCGGGGCGGCGACCTTGGGATCGGACGGCGCGTCATCGGAGGCCGCCGTCAGCTCGTAGAGCGGTTTCCGTCCGCCGCGCAGCCGTTTCGAGGAGAGGAGAATGGCGTTTTGGCCGAGATCGTTCTTGATCTTGATGATGGCTTCCTGAATGCTTGCCGCCTCGTAGCGCTTGATCTTCATGGGTCTATTCCAGCATCCCCAGTGAACGGATGTTCACATCGTGGGTGATTTCGTTGTGCGACAGGACGATAATGCCCGGAAAGAACTTTTCCATCATCTTTCGGAAGTGCACCCGGGCGACGGGCGAACAGAGAAAAATCGGCTGAAGGCCCTTCGCCGTGAAATCGGCGGTGAACTTCTGCACGCCCCTGACCAGTTTCTGGACCCAGTTGGGGTCGCCGGTGAAATAGGATTCGTACTCCGTGTGCTGCAGGGAGCGGCCGATCCTGTCCTCGGTGTCCGGTGAGAGGACCACGACGCTGATGTTGTTGTCGTTGTCCTTGTACTGCCGGGTGATGGTCCGGGCGAGGGACTGCCGGACATAGGTGGTCAGGACGTCGATGTTTTTCGTCATGACGCCGTAGTCCGCAAGGGTTTCCAGAATGGTGAGGAGATCCCGGATGGAGATCCGTTCTTTCAGGAGCCGCTGCAGCACCCGCTGAACCGTCCCGAGGGGGACCGCTTTGGGGACGAGTTCCTCCACCACCTTCGGGTGGGTCTTCGCCAGATTGTCGAGCAGGGTCTGGACTTCCTGCCGGCCCAGGAGCTCGTCGGCATGGGTCCTGATGATCTCCGTGAGGTGTGTCGTCATGACCGTTGCCGGATCCACCACGACATACCCCTTGGACTGCACACTTTCCTTTTCCCGGTCCGCTACCCAGACGGCCGGAAGCCCGAAGGCGGGTTCCCGGGTCTCGACCCCCTTGATCCGGGCGCCCTTGTCGGAAGTAATGGCCAGCCAGTGATCGGGCATGACCTCCCCCCGGGCGACCTCGATCCCCTTGACGATCAGGGAGTACATGTTCGGTTTGAGCTGCAGGTTGTCCCGGATATGGATGGCGGGAATGACGAACCCCATGTCGCGGGCCAACTGCTTTCTAAGCGCCCGGATCCGGTGCAGGAGTTCACCCCCCTGCGATGAATCCACCAGGGGGATGAGGCCGTAGCCGACCTCGAGCTCCATCATGTCCAGAGGCAGGAGGTTTTCGACCGTCTCGACGGGCGCGGCGGGCGGCGCTTCTTCCTTCACCTCCTCGACCCGGCGGGAAGTCTGGAAGAGCCTCCACGCGAGAGTGCCTGTCAGAAGCCCGATCAGGATGAAAGAGAATTTCGGCATGCCGGGGATCAGCGCGAAGATGAGCAGGATCGCTGCGGCCGTGCCGATCGCCCGCGGCTGCGTGAAGAGCTGCCGGGACATATCCCTGCCGAGGTCCGACGAGGCCGTTGTGCGCGTCACCAGCATACCCGCCGCCGTGGAGACGATGAGGGCGGGCACCTGGGTCACCAGGCCGTCCCCGATCGTCAGGAGCGTGTAGTTGCGAGCGGCATCGGCGATCGGCATGCCCTGCTGGAGGACACCGATGACGAGCCCCCCGATGATGTTGATGAAAATGATCACGACACCGGCGATGGCATCCCCCCTCACGAACTTGCTCGCGCCGTCCATGGCGCCGTAGAAATCCGCTTCGCGCTCGATGTCGCTTCTGCGCCGCCGCGCCTCGGCCTCCGCGATGAGCCCCGCATTCAGGTCGGCGTCGATGCTCATCTGCTTGCCCGGCATGGCATCCAGGGTGAACCGGGCAGCCACTTCGGCGATCCGGGTGGCCCCCTTGGTGATGACGATGAAATTGATGAGGGTGAGGACGGAAAACACGATGATGCCGACGACGTAATTCCCGCCGACGACGAAGGTTCCGAAGGCCTTGATGACCTGGCCGGCTGCCGACGTCCCCTCGTTGCCCTTGAGCAGAATGAGGCGTGTCGAGGCCACGTTCAGGGAAAGCCTGAAAAGGGTCACCGTCAGGAGGATCGAGGGGAAAGCGGAAAAATCCAGGGGCTTCAAAACGTACATGGACATCAGCATGATGATGATGGAAATGGTGATGCTCAACGACAGCATGATGTCCAGGGCGAGCGTGGGGATCGGGACGATCATCACGATCAGGACCCCGATGACCGCCACGGCCATCATGGTGCTCGAGTTTTTCATCCATCCGCTGAAGGGGCTGGCTTCCGTGTAGGTGTCCGCCATAACCTCGGTCTTTCGTTACACTTTCTTTTCTTTCAGGCTGTAGACATAGGCCAGTATCTCCGCCACGGCCCGGTAGAGTTTTTCCGGGATAAGTCCATCGATATCCACCATTTTATACAATAGTTGTGCCACCGGTTTGTTCTCCACGACGGGCACCCCGTGCTTCCGTGCAATTTCCTTTATATTCTCGGCAATTACCCCCGCCCCCTTGGCCACAACCCGGGGGGCGATCATTCGCGTTCCGTCGTACTCCAGGGCGACGGCCAGATGGACGGGGTTTGTGATCACCACGTCGGCTTTGGGCACGTTCGCCATCATCCTCCTGCGGGCCTGTTCCCTCTGGGCGCGCTTGATCCTCGACTTGACCCGCGGATCACCTTCCGTCTGTTTGAATTCGTCCTTGACCTCCTGCTTGGTCATCTTGAGACCCTTCTCGAACTCCCACCTCTGGTAGAGGTAGTCGAGAATGGCAAGCACGATGAGGACCCAGGCGGTCGTGACGACGATCCGGAACATGACCTTGCCGATGTAGGCGAGGACCCCCCAGGCGCTCTCGTCCATGAGGGGGATCAGGCCCTCGAGCTCATTTCGAAGCGTGAAATAGACGACGCAGCCGACCACGGCGAACTTGATCAGGCTCTTGATGAGTTCGACAAAGGACTTGAGGGAAAGGAGCCGCTGGAAGCCCCGGAGGGGGTTCAGTTTGGCGATGTCCGGTTGCATGGCCTCCATGGAGAAGATGAAGCCGAACTGGAGATAGTTCGCCAGGAATCCCGTGGCCACGATGGTCAGGAAGAGGGGCGTGACAACGATAAACAGTTTGTACAGCCAGATGTTGGCAAGGGATTGAACCGTGCTGACGTGGACCGCCGTCGAACCCGACTCCTTGAAGGCCCACCGCATCAGGTCCATCATCCGGTCGAGCATCCAGGAGGAACTGAAATACAGGAGGATCGTGCAGGACAGCAGGATGGCCACGGAGACCACTTCCTGGCTCCGGGCGACCTGCCCCTTTTTCCGCGCCTCTTCCCTGCGTCGAGGCGACGCCTGTTCTGTTCGTTCCTGGTCCCTGTCGATGTCCGGCATACCGGCCCACCCGCCCCTCTCCGACCTCCGGGATTCCGCTCAAAAGATTGAAAAAACCGGTCTTTATTCCAACGATCCCGCCGGGAACCCCTGCGGAAACCGTCCTGCACGCAAAGGCCTCCCCACGGTCACATGAGCCTCAGAAAGAGTCCCACCTCGCCCTCTATATTGGCGAAAAGCCGCCCGACGACGGAGAGGAAGATGGGCAGCGTGAACCCGATACCGATGAGCCCCACGGCGATCTGCAGGGGGAAACCGACGATGAAGATGTTGATCTGGGGGACGGTCCTGGCGATGAGGCCCAGCCCCACATTGGTCAGAAGCAGCGCCGCGATCAGGGGGGCCGACACTTTCGCGGCGATCACGAACATGTTCCTGGAAAGATCGACCAGGACCTGCATGAACGCTCCGCTGAATTGAAAATGGTATATCGGCAGAACCTTGTAGCTCTCCACGATGGCCGCAAGAAAGACGTGGTGGGCACTCGTCGCCAGGAAGAGAAGGGCCGCGACAAGGTACTGGAACTCCGCGATGATCGAAATCTGGGCGCTGGAGACGGGGTCCACGATGTTTACGATGGAAAAGCCCATCTGAAAACCGACGAGCTGCCCTGCCAGCTGGATGCCCGCGAAGATGAGGCGGCTGGCGAAACCGAGCAGGACCCCGATGAGGATTTCACCGGCCATGCGGAAGGCCGTGGAAAAGAGGTCCCCGCCAGACAAAACCTGGGGCTGGACAAAGGGGAAGACGAGGAAGGCGACGCAGAGAGACAGCGATCCTTTGATTTTAAAAGGAATGGTCCGGTCGCCGATAACGGGCATCATGGCGATGATGGCGGCCACCCGGAGGAAGACCAGAAAAAACATCTCGATCTGAGCATCGGAAAGGAGCGGTAAATTCATCGAAACCGTGCCTCATCGCTTCCCTGCCTGGTGCACCGAAAGGCGTCGGACCCGGCGACGCTCATTTCACGTACATCGGTATGTTCGAGAAAAGGTTCTGGGTGAACGTCACGAGCAGATTCATCATCCACGGCAGGGCAATCAGCATGGCGATCATGACGGCGACGATCTTGGGAACGAAGGTCAGCGTCATCTCGTGGACCTGCGTCACCGCCTGGAAAAGGCTGACGGCCAGCCCGACGACGAGTCCGACGATCAGGACCGGCGCTGAGACCAGCAGCGTCACCTTCATCGTGTCCGCGGCGATGCCCATGACGAGCTCCGTTGTCATGATACCTCCTTACCGGCACCCCTTAATGAAAACTCTGGACCAGAGACCCGATGATCAGGTACCAGCCGTCGACGAGAACGAACAGAAGCAGTTTGAAGGGCAGGCTGATCATGATCGGGGGCAGCATCAGCATCCCCATGGACAGAAGAACACTGGCCACAACCATGTCGATGATCAGGAAGGGGATGTAGATGAGAAATCCGATCTGGAAGGCCGTGTTCAACTCGCTGATGACGAAGGCCGGGATCAGTACCTGCAGGGGGACGTCGGCCGGCTTGTCCGGTCTTTTCGCGTTGGAGATCTTCACGAAGAGCGCCAGGTCCTTCTCCCGCGTCTGCTTGAACATGAAATCACGGACGGGCTGGGCCGCCTTGTCGAAGGCCTCCTCGCCGGAGAGCTGTTCGCTGAAGTAAGGCTGAAGGGCACTCGTGTTCACCTGCTGCCAGACGGGCGTCATGATGAAAAACGTCAGAAAGAGTGAAAGCCCGATGATGATCTGGTTGGCCGGCATCTGCTGGGTGCCGAGGGCGTGCCTCAGGATGGAGAGCACCACGACGATTCTCGTGAAGGAGGTCACCATGACGAGAATGGCCGGGGCAAGCGACAGCACCGTCAGGAGGAGCAGAAGCTGGAGAACGACGGCGACCTTCCCCGGCTGGTCGGCGCCGTCGCCGATGCTCAGCTGAATCGTCGGGACGGGAACGGCCGACGACAGGGAGGACTGAAGCAGGATCACGAGGATCAGGGCCGCTCCCAGCGCCAGGATTCGACGGTTCTTGCAGACACCCCGGAAACGATCAATCAGGCACGGCATGGTCCCTCCCCATGAAGCTGAGGGCCTTCAGCTTCCTCTTGTAAAGCGTCAGCTGATCCATGAGGGCGGGGGATCGCCCGCGGCGGCCCCGCAGGGTCTTCAGACGGTCCAGGGATTCCCGGTCGTCGATCTCCGCCAGGAGGGCGATTTGCTGGTTCGTGACACCCACCACGATCACGCGGTCGAGGACGTCGAGGATAACGATGCTGTTCTTGGGTCCGAGATACCGCGTGGAGACGATCTTCACGAATTCGTCGTTCTCGACGCCCCCCCCTGTCTTGCTCATGAACCTCCTCAGGAAGTACATGGCCACGACCATCAGGCCCAGCACGAGCGCCAGGGCGGAGAGCATTTTCAGTATGGAAAGGATGAATTCCCAGGAACTCATCGCGCCCTCATTTCAATTTGAGAATTCGTTCTGCCGGGGAGACGATATCGGTCAGGCGGATGCCGAACTTCTCGTTCACGACGACCACCTCTCCCCGGGCGATCAGCCGCTGATTCACGTAAACATCGACGGGTTCTCCGGCGGCTTTCGCCAGCTCGACAACGGACCCCTGACCCAGCTGGAGAAGCTCATGGATAAGCATCCGGCTACGGCCCAGTTCCGCGGTGAGGGTCAGCGGGATGTCCAGGATGAAATCGAGATCGAGTGCCGACCGCCCGGAGCCCCCTTTCTTGATCTCCCCGAAATGAATCTCGTCGACCTGGGTCTTCGGGTTCGGCCCCTCCGGGTCGTCATTCAACTCGGCCGCCGCGCGGAGTCTCGCCTCGGGCTTCCCTTCGAGGTCTGCCGGCATGCCGCTTTTCTTCTCCTTGAAATCACTCTGCTCCATCATGATGAACCTCTCTTCCCGACAGGGTATCCGAAACCTGCACGGCGTTGTTTCCCCTGAAAACCCCCGGATGGCCGTGAAACTTGAGGATGCCCTCCACGAGGATATCCAGGCAGTCCGTACGGAAACGATCCAGGAGGACCACGTCCCCTTTCTTGAGTCCCAGCACGTCCTTCATGCTGATCTCCGCCTTTCCCAGCTCCGCCACGAGCTCGACCCGGGAGGCCATGAGGCCGCCCCGGAGCCGCCGGGCCCACTCGCGGTCGATCTCGAGATGATTCCCCTGAAAGCCCGTCTGGAGCTTTTCGCGTACGGGCTCCAGAACAGCATGGGGAATACAGAGGAACAGGGCTCCGGTGGCGCATTCCATCTCGATCTCGTAATGGACGACGAAGACCGCATCCGACGGCGACACGATCTGGGCGAACTGCGGGTTGAACTCGGGGCGCTGGTAGACCACCTTGACGTTCAGGACGTCCTTCAGGGCCTTTTCGAGGTCCCCGAGGGCGCCCAGGACGACCTTGCGAATGATCCCGCTTTCGATGGCCGTGAACTCCCGGCCTTCCACCTGGTAGGTGGATCCTCCCTTTCCCCCGAAGAGGATATCCACGAAGGTGAAAACCACCTTGGACTCCAGGACGAAAAGGGCCGACCCCCTGAGCGGGTCGATGCGGAAAATGTTCAGGCTGGTGGGCACGGTGTGGGTCTTCAGAAACTCGCCGAATTTGGTCGACTCCACGGAGAGGACATTGATCTGGACACCCTCCCGGAGCAACACGGAAAGACTGATGCGGAAGATCCGGGCAAAACGCTCGGCCGCCATCTCGAGACCCGGCAGCCGGCTGTGGAAGATCTTGTTCCGGTTGACCAGGTCATAGGGGACAACAGCGTAGGGCTCCTTCGGCGCTTGCCCCAACGTGTCGATATCGCCGACCGATATCCCTTTGAGGAGGACATTCACCTCTTCCTGAGACAGAATGTTCGACATGCTTTTTCGTCTGTCCTACTGGATAACGAATTCCGTGAAGTAGACCTGAAGGATTTTTCCCCTGCTCAGGTAACTGTTCAAACGGTAGGAGATTTCCTCTTTGAGGCGCTGTTTCCCCTCCGTCGTGGATACGTCCTTCACGGCCTTCGATGTCAGGATCCCGATGACCGCGTCCCGCAGCTTGGGCTTTATCTCTTTCACCACCGGAAGGAGATCCGGGTCGGAGAGTTCAAGCTGTATGGCCGCCTTCAGGTATCGTTCGCCTGCGTTGTCCGTCAGGTTGACGACGAAGGCGTCCATCGCCCAGAGCGTTCCGTCGCTTGCACTCTTCTGTGCCGCCGCCGTCTCCGCCTTCTGCCGGTCCAGGTAGTACTTTCCGCCCAGGGCGCCCCCCGCCAGGATAATCACGAGAAGAACACCCATGAAAACCCACTTCCGATAAGACCTCTTTTTCTTGCCTCTATCCTCGGCCGCACTTTCAGCGGCCTGAGCGTCGTTTTCCTTCTCTTTCGCCATGAAATCTCCTCATCGGAATGCTCTTTTATCTGAAAATCTAATTATTTTAGTTACATGGCATGAATCGTTTCACCCTTTTGCGGACACAGGAAGACACATCTCGTTTCAGCAATTTCTATACCAATCGGGTGAGATTAAAATGGCGGGTATCGGGCAACGGCCGTCCGGCAGGAAGACCGGCGGCCGTCCCGTTGCAAAGGAATCAGTGAGCCCCTGCGGGGTGCGGGTGCCGGCCCGTCACCCCGCGGGCCTGCAGATTTATCGGGAAGGTCACCCCCGCCGCGGCGTGAGCCGGCGGGGTGATGTTTTTGTCATAAATTTGACGTCCGCTCCGGCAGACAGGGGGGTCTGCCGATGCCGTACCTCTTTTACCGTTTGATGTTCATGAGCACCTCGAGCATCTGGTCCGCCGTTGTGACGACCTTGGTGCAGGCCTGATAGGCCCTCTGTGCCGTGATCATGTTGACGAATTCCTTGCCGAGATCGGTATTCGACTGCTCGAGGGAGTTCGAAAGCAAGCTGCCCAGCCCCTCCGTTGTGGGCGCGTTGATCACGGCCTGGCCGGAGAGGACGCCTTCGGCAAAGAGGTTATTCCCTATTTTGTCCAGCCCCCAGGGGTTGGCGAAGCTGGCGAGCATCACCCTGCCGAGATAGACCGTCTGGGCGTTGGTGAAAAAGCCGCTCACGGTCCCGTCCTTTCCGATGGAGACGCTGCGCAGGGAGCCGGGGGGGTAGCCGTCCGCGTGGATGGACCGGACCACGGAGTTGCTTGCGTAGCCCGTCACGACCTCCGCGGTTGAGCCCGCGATATCCCAGGTGATGACGCCGCTCGCCCCGATGTCGGCCCCGTTGGCAGGCGGCGCGAAGGTGAAGGTGATGTCGGCCGCCGGGCTTGTGAGAGCCCCATCGGCATCAAAGACCAGCTGGTCTGCCGATTGAGCCGTAGCGGCCACACCGTCCAGATCAGCTTCGAAATCCCACGTTCCGGCGGTGGCGTTTTTGGTGAAGGTGATCGAAAGGCTGTGCTGGGCTCCGAGGCTGTCGTAAACGGTGAGCGAGGAGACGAAGACCCCGCCGGTCGCGGTATTGGCGTTGAGGTTCATGCCGGTCCGGATTTCCGTCGTCGCGTTGGGCTCGGAATGGGCGTTCCGGACGTTGATGTCGCCGATGACGTTCGGTGTAGCGCTGAAGTAGTCGTATCCCTGAACGCGATAGGCGTTGGTATCGATGATGTAGCCGTCCTTGTCGACATGGAAGGCCCCCGCTCTCGTGAAGAACCTTGAATTCTCGGCGTCCTCGACGATGAAGAACCCCTCGCCGTCGATGGCCATGTCCAGGCTGTTGCCCGTTGACTCGAGGGCGCCCTGGGTGAACTGTGTCGCCACCTCGGCGATCATGACCCCCTGGCCGACCTCGGCGCTGCCTGAGCCGGAACCGGTCGACAGGCTCTGACTCAAAACGTTTGCAAAATACATCGCGCCGGCCTTGTACCCCATCGTGTTTGCGTTGGTCACGTTATTGCCGATGACATCCAGATGTCTCGATGTGGCATTCAGTCCGGTAATGGCAATCCACATTGCGCTTCCCATTTTCCATAACCTCCCTGTGAATTTGAGCTGTTAACCGCTTTCCGGCCTGACGACGGAGAGCACGTCCGATACGGGGATCTCTTTCCCGTCGACGATCAGACAGGGCCTGTCCTCGCGGTAGCTGACGCCGGTGACGACGCCCCGCGTGGTCCCGAAAACGGAAACGGCGTTACCCGACGGGCCCACCGCCGTCACCTCGTAGGTGAAGTTCCCCGCGAGACCTCTTGCGTTCTGCCAGGTGACGGCGTTCGCGCCCGCCTCCTGGCTCGATGACGTGACGGTGTCCACGAGACCTCCCTGCTCGTCGTAGATCTGGACCCAGACGCGGTTGGCATTCTGCGCGAGGTTATACGACAGATCTACGGGCGCGCCGCTCGCCGTGAAGGTGTTGCCTTTCAGGGTGACCTCCCGTCCGATGAGGCCGAGGAGCTGGCTGTTGTTCAGGGATGCCTGCCTCTGGCTTAGGGCCTTCAACTCGGCGTAGACGTTCTGCAGCTGCTCGAGACTCGAGAACTGCGCCAGTTGCGCCGTGAACTCCGTTCCGTCGAGGGGGTTCAGGGGATTCTGGTTTTTGAGCTGGGCAACGAGCATCTTCAGAAACTCCTCCTTGCCCATGACCCGGCCGGTGGTCGACGCAGCGCTTTGGCCGCCCCTCACACTCGTTGTGTCATCGATCCACATTCCTGCCATTTTTCAATCCTTTCTCTCAAAATCTTTCTATTACGCAAAAACGTTGACCAGTCTCGATTCTCCGGCGTTCACGCCTCGCCGCGCATCACCGGGTTCTGTTTCCGCTCCCCGGGGGCTCCCGCCGCCGGCGGCCCGGCCGCGGCCTTCCGGGGAGGAGCCGTGCTCATGCAGCAGACCCGCGAACTCATTGCCGGACCGGTCCTGCACGAGGACGTCCACCCGGTCGACCTGGAACCCCTGCTCGCTCAGGGCGTTTCGGAGCTGTGTGAGACTGGATTCGAGCACCTGCTTGACTTCATGATTATCCGCCAGCATCAGCATGCTGACCCTGTTGTCCCGGACCCGGATATCCATGTCGATGGTCCCGAGTTGAGGAGGATGGAGGGTCATGACCATGCGGCCGGACCCGTTGCGAAGAAGCCGGCCGGCCCCCTCCACGATCTGGGGGATGATGACCCGGGGCCTCAGCGGTCCCTGGTTTTCCGGGACCCGGTCGGATATGGATTCACCCCTGGCGTGAAGAATATTCGCGAAACGGTCCTCCGGACGATTCACCCCGTCTTGCGCCGGTGACCTGCCCTCGGCGACGGCGGCTTTTGCGCTTTCAGCCCTGTCTTTGATATTCGCCGTCTCGGATCGGGATGTGTCGGCACGGACGGTCTCGGTTTTCTTCTGTCCCCGGGATTCTCCTGCTTCTTGCTTATTGGAGCCCTTTGTGTGCGGGACCGTTTTTCCCGGTTTTCCTTTCAGCGAAGTGAATTCGGACACACCGGCCAGAGACGACTTCGGCGACTTGAGGCCCTGTGCGCGGTTCAGGAGAACCTCCGACGCATCCAGCTTCCGGGCCGTCTTTTCCTCCCTGCCAGCGGTTTTGAGGGAACCCCTGTGGAGCCGGGCCTTCCGGGACCCGTTAGCAGCCTCTTTGCCTGTTTCCGTCGGCGACGCCGATGCCCGCTCAGACAGGCCCGCTGCCGCCCTGGCCGCGTTCTCAAACGCCTTCCCGCCTTTCAGCGACGGCGCGCCGGCCCGGGGACGGGTGTTCCGGGACCCGACAGCAGTCTCTTTGCCTGCCTGCGTCGGCGACGCCGATGCCCGCTCAGACAGGCCCGCTGCCGCCCTGGCCGCGTTCTCAAACGCCTTCCCGCCTTTCAGCGACGGCGCGCCGGCCCGGGAAATGCCGGGTTCCGTCCCCACGGCTTTCGGAGCTTCCGCAGACCCTTCGCGGGGCGTCCCTTCCGGGCCTGCGGCTTTCGCCGCCTTCACGAAAGCGCCCATCTTACGGGATGCCGTTTTCGCTTCGGCCGTCGTCTGGGACGTCACCGGTCCTTCGAGCCCGGCCCGGCTTCCGGTCTTGCCTGTACCCGCTGAGTTCGTCGCTTTGCCCTGGACCTGCGCCTTCACCCGGAAAAAGGCTTCATTCTTCTCTCTCCTGAACGTTTCGCGCCCGCTCGTTTTCGCCAGCGTCCCTGAAAGGATATCGGCAAAGGCCGACGGTTCATCCGGCCCGGCGGCGCTCCCCCGATTGCGTCGCGAGCCTCCCCGGTCTACGCCGGCGACCCCATCCTGCACACCCGACTGGAGGAGGGCTTCTCCCTGTTTCAATATGAAAGGCGTCACCATTGGGTTCATGGCATACCTCAAACGTTTTGACTTCAGGGAGGAGCAACGCCTGTGCCATCCCTCCGCCAGAAAATTTTACTTGTGATATCCGATACATACAACCTGGCCGGCGGCACGGTCCTTTCGAAAAAGGAAAAAGTTGCCTATCCCCGTGAGAGGGTCATGTAAAAAAAATACCCGGCGGGAAGAGACTGGAAAGTCGGAAGATCGGAAGCGCGGAAGATGAGAATGAAACGATACGCGCGGTTGAAGCTGTGATTGAAAACATGCCTCATTCCGCGATCCGGCATCCTGCTTGGTCGCTCTATGGGAGCACAAAAAGGGCCCTGCGACATTTCGCAGGGCCCGAAGGAGAAGGAGGTGTGATGAAGAAGGTATTCTGTAGGGCTCTATTCTCCCTTTGTGTTAGACGCCTGCGTGATCTCCCGCGTAATCTCGGCGGCTTTCTGCGGGCTGATGTGACCCCAGAGGGCGCCGGCCTTCTTGCTCTTCATGTTCATGATGATGCCGGCCGCCGTCCTCCTGTCGAGTTTTTCCAGCATCGGTCCGGCCTGTGCCGGCGGCGTGGATTCATAAACGCTCGCGAGGTCCTTATAGCGCTTGTCTTCGAATGCTTTCGTATTCTCCAGAATCCCCGCCAGTTTCTCTTCGAGCCCCTTGAGCGTCTCGATCTTGAGCGATACCTCCTGGCGGAGACTCATCAACTTCTTTTCCTCTTCTTTCAACGCGGTCTCCCGGAGAACCAGCTGGCGCTCCCGTTCCTGAAGGGCGGAAAGGAGTCGGCGCTCCCCGGTCAGAGGATCGACCGCCTCATCTCTCGCAGCGGATCCGCCCGGAGCCGCGACGGGCTCGGCCATCGCCCGGCCGGCGTTCAGAAATGCGGGGTCGGCGGATCCCGCCGGATGGAAGACACCCGCCAGGGCGAGGATCTTCACGGCGACAAACACCACGAGGAGGATCTCAAGACCGACGATCCATTTCTTCACGCGACCTTTTTCTCCCATGACCGATGACCCCCATCTCATCCAGTTCTCTGAATTCCCTCAACCCCTGATCCGCCCGGTAAGCCTGATACCTTTTATCCCTGAGCGTTTCCATGACTTTTCTTTTTTTCATCGCTTCGACAAGGGCCTTGCGTTTCTGCTCGACTTCCGCCGCGGACCGGCGGACGACGGCCTCCTGCTCCTGCTCTTTCCGTTTCAGTTCATGGAGATAGGAAACAAAGGTCGAGATATCGGCTGCGCTCAAATCGCCGCCCTGACTCTCCAGGAACTGCAGCATGATGGTCCCTCGCTGACGGTTGATGCCCTCCAGAACCCCTTTTTCCTTCTCCAGGATCCGGACCTTCTCGGAGAACTCCAGCACCGCCTTCTCCTCGATCATGGTACGGTACTTCAACAGGGTTTCCAGGTTGAACCGAAACATGGGCGTTCCTCAGCTACGGCGTCTCTCTTTCCGGCAGGACCCCCTCCCCGGAGGTTTTCTCCGCCGACGGGAACCCGCCGTTGGTTTTCGGGACCGCGTCTCCGTCGCTCAGCGCGAGAAGCGCACGCCGGCTTTCTTCGAAATTCACCCGCTCGCCGATATCCTGACGGAGAAACCGGTTGATCCGGTCGATCATCCGGATGGCATGATCGATCTCGGGGTTGCTGCCTTCCACATAGGCGCCGATATTGATGAGGTCCTCCGCCTTTTTGTAAGTGGCCATGATGTTGACCACTTCATGGGCTTTCCTGCGCTGTTCCTCATCGACGATGTCGATCATGACACGGCTCACACTGTCCAGGATGTCCACCGCCGGATAGTGGTTCCTCGACGCGAGGACCCGCGAGAGCATCAGGTGCCCGTCGAGAATGGACCGGGCGGCGTCGGATATGGGCTCGTTGAAATCATCCCCCTCGACCAGGACATTGTAGAGGCCGGTGATGCTGCCTCTTCCCTCGACGGTCCCGACCCGTTCCAGGAGCTTCGGCATCAGGCTGAAAACGGACGGCGTGTAACCCTTCGTGGCCGGCGGTTCCCCCACGGAGAGGCCCACCTCCCTCTGCGCCATGGCGAACCTCGTGAGGGAATCGACCATCAGCAGGACGTCCTTCCCCTGGTCCCTGAAATACTCGGCGATGGCCGTCGCCATGTAGGCGGCTCTCATCCGGATCAGGGGATGCCGGTCGGAGGTGGCCACGACGACGACGGAACGGGCCAGCCCCTCCTTGCTGAGATTTTTCTCGATGAACTCCCGGACCTCCCGTCCCCGTTCCCCGATGAGGGCGATGACGTTCACATCGGCCCGCGTGTACCGCGCGATCATGCCGAGCAGGATGCTCTTCCCGACGCCGGAGCCGGAAAAAATACCCATCTTCTGCCCCTTGCCGCAGGAAAGAACGGCATTGACGGATCGAATGCCGAGATCCATGACCTCCGATATCCGTCCCCTCTTGAGGGGGTTGATCGGCTCCGCGTACAGGGGGTATTCGTCCTCCCACTGGAGGGATCCCGCGTCGTCGATGGGGTTGCCGATGCCGTCCAGGACACGACCGAGGAGATCCCGGCCGACCCTGACGACGGCCCTTTTGCCGAGCGAAATGATCCGGCACCCCGGGCCGATCCCCTTCATGTCGTCGAGGGGCATGAGCAGCACGTGACCCTTCCGGAAACCCACCACCTCGGCCCTCAGGGTCTTGCCATCCCCCCCGCCGGCGTCGATATGACACATCTCTCCCACGAACGTGGCCGGCCCGCGGCCTTCCACCATCAACCCGATGACCTCGGTCACTTTTCCGTTCACCCGGATCGGGTCGACGCGACCCAGGCTCCTGTAGTAACGCGTGAAGTCGAATTCACCCGGGTATGTTTTCGCAACACCATGATGGTCTCTCATGGTCGATTTACATTCCTTCGTCTTCAGCGAGGCTGCCCTGCACAAAGGCCTTGCCGATCTCGCCCAATTGCTCTTCGAGCCTCGCGTCCACCTCGCCGAAGGCGGTCTCAATAAGCGTCCCTCCTCTCTGGATCCCCTCGTCCCGGACGAAAACGGCACTCCGCAGGCCTTCGATCTCCTTCAGGGCCTCGGCGTTGAGGTTCAGGAGGTATTCGTGATCTTTCGGGTTCACATGGATCCGGATCCCGTCCCGGTCGGTGAGGTGCCGTATGGCCGCTTTGAGCACGCCGACGACGACATCGGGATGGGTCCTCACTTCCCGGTGAATCACCTTGGCGGCAATCGAAAAGGCGAGATCGAGAATCCTCGCCTCCATCCTTTCAAGTGTGTCCCGCCGGATATGCTCCAGTTCCAGAATCAGGGATACGGCGGTCTGGACAGCCTCCGAGAGTTCCCGTCGTTCCCTTGCGCGCCCGTCGGCGAGCCCTTTCTCATAGGCATCGGACCGGACGGCCTTGATCTTTTTTTCCGTCTCGGCCCGTTGGTCGTCCAGCCGGGTCTTCCCTTTCTGCAGCAGGCCCGGCAACGCCTGCTCACGGGGAAAATCGCTCCGGATGAACTGCGGCGGCCCGGTGTCCGCGGATTTCAGCACTTTGGCGCCGAATTCAATGTTCTTGGACTTGATGACCCTCTTAGACAAAGTGGTCCTCGTCTCTGCGCATAATGAGGAGTCGGCCTTCGACTTCGAGTCTCTTTGCGATCTCGAGGATGACCTGCTGGCTTTTTTCGACATCGGAGAGCCTCGTCGGGGGCATCATTTCGATCTCCTCCCGGATCATCTCCGCGCCTCGCTTCGACATGTTGCGGTATACCTTTGCGCGGGCCTCCTCATCGACGATTTTCAGGGCCCGCGCAAGATCCTCGCTGCTCAACTCCTTCAGGAGCTCCTGCATCCCCCGGTCATCCACCTGCAGGAGATCGTCAAAGGTGAACATCATGCTCCGGATCTCGGACGCCAGGTCGGGGTCCGTGCCGTCAATGGCGTTGATGATGGCATCTTCACTGTCCCGCTTCATATTCTTCAGAATCTCCGCCATCCGGCGGATGCCGCCCACTTCCCTTTCCCCCGACGGGCCCGCGACGATCTCCGTCTCGATCGTCTTCGCGACCTCCTCAATCACGTCCCGCGGGACACTCTTCAGGTTGGCCATGCGCCGGACCACCTCGATCTGGGTTTCGGGCGGAAGCTGATCAAGAACGTCGGCGGCCCGGTCGGGCTTCAGCTGCGCCAGGATCAGCGCGACCGTCTGGGGGTATTCCGACCGCGCGATATCGGCCAGAAGCTTCGTATCCATGTCCAGGAGTTTTTCAAAGGCGGGGATGTCGTCGAGGGGGTCGTCACCGGCCTTCATCTCGTTCAGCAGGCCGCCGGCGTTTTCCGGGCCCAGGGCTTTCATGACGATGTTTCTTGCCTGGTTGACCCCGACGGAGAAAACCCTGCCCTTGTCCTTGACGAGGTCGCAGAACTCCCGGGCTACGGCCTGGGCGTCCTTGGCGGAAATACTCGTGATGCGATTCATGTGCTTTCCGATGCGGCGGACCTCCGCCTTCTTCATGTTTTTCATCACCTGGGCGGCGGTTTCCTCGTCCAGAAGCAGGAGCAGTATGGCGGCTTTTTCTTCGTTGGTCATATCAAAACGGGCTTCAGGCAAAAGGCTCATGGCATAAGGTGAAAGACTAAAGGTCCATTGAACCGGGATGATTACCCAAGCCCCAAGCCCTAAGCCTTAAGCCATTTGCCCTTTTTATTTTATCCATTCCCTCAGCAGCTCCGCGAACTTTCTCGCGTCGGAACCGGCCATCTGCCGGACCACGTCGGCTTCCGTGAGGTTCTTCTGTTCACCCGGTCCCAGGGAGGCGAGTGACGGCTGGCCCCTCAGTTCACCCGCCGCTCCCGACGGGTAGGCATGGATCGACACCTCCTGCTCCCGGCCCTTGGCGGCGAGCATCTTGACCACCGGCCTCGCAACGACGAACACAATGAGCAGGATCACCGTCGCGAGGACGATCTGCCGGATGATCGGCAGGAAGACGACGAACCGGTCCATCCATGACTTTTCGGTGAAGCCCGCCGTGTCCGCGTCGACCTTCTTGAAAGGGACATTGGTCACGACCACCTGATCACCCCTTTTCACATCGAAGCCGGCGGCCTTCTTGACGAGGTCATCCAGGGCCGCCATTTCCTTGTCCGACCGCGCCTGATACTCCTCCACGCCTTTGTCGTTCTTGACGTAAATGCCGTCGACCAGCACGGCGATGGAAAGCTTCCGGATGTCACCGACGGGCATGACCGTCTTGTTCACGGTCTTGCTGATCTCATAGTTGACGGTCTCATCGGATTTCTCCCGGCTCGACTGGTTCCGGGCGACGGCGGCGCCGGGTTTGGTCGGCGGCATGACGGTGCTCTCACCGCCGAAGGAGGGTGCCGTCGCCTTTTCGGTGGCGCGCTGCATGCTGCGGACGACCGGTTCCTCGGCGTCAAAGAGTTCCTCGGTCTTTTCCATGATCTTGAAATCGAGGTCCGCGTTGATCCGCGCCACGGCCTTCCCCTCACCCACGACCTTTTCCAGCATGGTCTGGATCCGCGCGGCGAGATCCTTTTCGATGTTTCGCTTGTAGTCGATCTGCGCATTCGACATCTTCGACAGGTCGGAGGAATCCGTCACTTTCGAAAGCACCTTGCCGCTCCCATCGACGATCATGACGTCCCGGGGATTGAGCCCCTCGATGCTGCTGGCCACGAGGTGCGCGATGCCCTGGATCTGCGGCTCCTGCAGCGCCCTTCCGGATTTGAGCTTGAGGATGACCGAGGCCGTGGGTTTCCTCTGGTCTTCCGCGAAGAGGGCTTTTTTCGGGATGACGATGTGGACCCGGCTCGACTGGATCTCGTCGAGGCTGTTGATGGTTCTGGAGAGTTCGCCCTGGAGGGCCCGCTGGTAATTGAGCTGCTGGACGAATTCCGTCACCCCCAGGTTCTTGGCGTCGAAGATCTCGAACCCGACGCCGCCCCCCTTCGGAAGCCCCGAGGCGGCAAGATCGAGCCGCACCTCGGACACCTTCTCGGCGGGGATGGAGATCGTGTCGCCCGCGGGGGAGAGTCTGTAGGGAATCTTCTTTTCACTGAGCTTCCCGACGATCGTGCCGGCGTCCTCGCTGGTCAGGTTGGAGAAAAGGACCCGGTACTCCGGCTGGCCGGTCAGGTAGACCACGAGACCGATGGAAAGAAGCGTCAGCGCGGCGGCGACCAGGATCGTGAGTTTCCGGGCGGCTGGAAGCGACGCAAATCCTTTCGTGATCTGCGATAGCGTTTGAGTCGGGGAATTCATGGATGATTGATTTTCTTTCTCCGGCGAACCTGCGTTCCTTACCGTCTCCGGACTTCCTCACCGGCTGCCGCGAGAGGCGGTTTTTCATCCCGTCGGCGGTCCGTTAGACCTGCATCCTCATGATCTCCTGGTAGGCCTCGAGGATCTTGTTGCGGACCTGCATCATGGCCCGGAAGGAAACGTCGGCCTTTTCGAGCGCGATCATCGCCTCGTGGAGGCTTCCCGTCTTTCCGACCTCGAGGTTTCGGATCGCCTGGTCGGCCTCGAGCTGAAGCCGGTTCACATCCTTGATCGCATCCGTGAGGGCCTTTCCGAAGGATTCCCTGGAAACCGCCGGGTCACCCGCGGGCTTTTTAAGGGTCGATGCGGGGGCGATCCATTCGCCCTGAACGGCTGTGGGCTTCATGGTTCATGACCTCCCTGTGGATTCTTTTTTGTCCGGGCCTGAACGACTTGCCATTTATTTCCCGATGTCCAGCGTCTTGATGGCCATGTTCTTGGTGGCATCAAAGGCCGTGACGGAGGCCTCGTAGGCGCGGTTGGCCGTGATCATGTCCGCCATTTCGGAGACGACGTTGACATTCGGGTACGCCACGAACCCCTGCTCGTTGGCGTGCGGATGATTCGGTTCGTAGACCTGCCTCAGGCCGTCGGGGTCCTCCACGATGCCCTCCACCTGGACTTTTTTCAGGGCGTCTCTCAGCTTGGACTCAAAGCCTTCGCTGAGAGCCTCGGTCGAGAGAACGATCACCTTGCGCTTGTAGGGCCCCCCTTCGGGGGTCTTCGTGGTGTTGACGTTCGCCAGGTTGGACACCACGACGTCCATCTTGGCTCTCTGCGCCTCGAGTCCCGAACCGCAGATTCTGAATGACGTGAAGAAATCCATCACTTCACCTCCTTGAGGACCGTGTTGAGACTCTTGAACTTCCGGGCGAGAAGTTCCACCGCGGTGTTGTACATGAGGTGATTCTCCGCCAGGTTCACCATTTCCTTGTCGAGGGATACTCTCCTACCCGTCGTGACGACGCTGAAGTCCTGGCCCGGAGCTGCTGTACGGAGATGCCTCCGGTCGGTCCCTTTCATGGCCAGCCTGGAGGCAGAGGCCCCCTGGAGCGCCTTATCGAAATCAAGATCCTTGGGTTCGTAGTTCGGGGTGTCGATATTGACGATATTGGAGGTGAGAACTTTATGCCTCCTGGCATGCAGATCAAGCATGTCGGACAGCAGATCAAAGGTCTTTCCGAAAAGAACTTTCATCCCGAATTCCCCTGAAGGGCCTCCCGATAAAATATATGTGATCTCAAACAGTTGAAAAACTATCTTCCCTTCACCGCCGCGGCCGGGCCACTGAGGTGCTCTCACGGCTCAGGCCGCTTTCCTGATGCGTTGCAAAGCATGTGCCAATAAAATCGTAATAAAAAAAGGGCGGTTAGGGGGGGGAAGAGTCGCTTTCCGCGACATCGAGCCTGTACTCGTTGAGCTTGTTTCGCATGGTGCGGACGGAGATCCCGAGGAGCTGGGAGGCCCTCGTCTTGTTGCCCTTCACTTTTTTGAGCGTGTCGAAGATGAGGGTTTTTTCCATTTCCCGGAGCGTCGGGGCTGCGCCGTCGCGGGATGCCCCCGTGAACCCTGCCGGGGCGTCCATCGGCGCCGGTTCCCCGTCGGTCTCCTCCATGAACAGGTGGACGGGGAGAACCTGATCGCCCTTGCAGACGAGGACGGCCCTCTCGATGACGTTTTCCAGTTCCCGGACATTCCCCGGCCAGGAATGCTTTTCAAGGAGGGCTTTGCTGTCTTCGGCGAGCCGGGGTTTCGGCCTGCCGGCCGTCTCGCTGAACTTCCCGAGGAAACAGTCCGCCAGGTAGAGGATGTCACCCCTGCGGTCGCGCAGCGGCGGTATCTTGACGGGGATCACATTGAGGCGATAGAAGAGGTCCTCCCGGAACGTCTTCTCGGCAATCCGTTTCTTCAGATCGGCATTGGTCGTCGCGATGATCCGCACATCGACGGGAACGGGGGCCTTCCCGCCGAGTCGGTCGATTTCCGATTCCTGGATCGCCCGGAGGAGCTTCGCCTGGAGCTGCAGATCCATTTCGCTGATCTCATCGAGAAGAAGGGTTCCCCCGTCGGCCAGTTCGAACTTCCCCGCGCGTCTCTGCGCGGCGCCCGTGAAAGCCCCCTTTTCATATCCGAACATCTCGCTTTCGAGCAGATGGGCCGGTATGGCCGCACAGTTGACCGCCACGAAGGGGCGGTTGCGCCGGGAGCTCATCCGGTGAATGTATCGCGCGATCAGCTCCTTGCCCGTGCCGCTGTCCCCCTGGATGAGAACGCCGGCACGACTCTTGGCGACGCTTTTCAGAAGCTCCAGGACGGACTGCATCCTGGCGTCCCTCGTGAGGATCTCCCGCTCCCCCGCAGGGTGCGCCGTGGATTCCTGCTCCGCGGGTGCACGGGCGTCGAGGACGTTTTTCACGACCAGTTCCAGGTCATCCAGCGAAAAGGGCTTCATGATGAAGTCCGCGGCGCCTTCCTTCATGGCCTCCACGGCGGTGTTGACGGTCCCGTAGGCCGTGATGACGATGACCGGCGTTTCGGGAGAGACGGCCTTCACGCTTTTCAGGACATCTATGCCGCTCATTTTGGGCATGCGGATGTCGGTGATCACCATTTCAAAGCCGCCCTTGCGGAACTTCTTCAGGGCATCCATGCCGTCGCCGGCCGTCTCCACGGCGTGACCGCAGCTCATGAGGGATTCCGAAAGGGCCATCCGCATGGAAGGATCATCATCAACGACTAAAATGGGATTCACCGGCATGGACTCTGTTCAACCTCTCATCGGCGCTGGTTGCTTTCGTTGCCCGGCCCGGGCCCGCCCGGAAGCATCGGCCCGCCTCACCGGCACCGTGAGGGGGAGCATGATGCTGAAGAGGGTCCCTCCGCCCTTCCGGGTCTCCACGTCAATGGCCCCGCCGTGCATATCGACGATGCTGTGGACGATGGCAAGCCCCAGGCCCGATCCCTTTTCCCTCGTGCTGAAGAAGGGATCGAAGATCTTGGCGAGATGCTCCGCGGGGATACCGACACCGGTGTCGGAAATACGGACGTCCACGAAGGGACAGTCGACGGCGTGGAGTTCCCCCGGACCGGCGAGCCGGGTCTCGATCTCGAGTACGCCCCCCCGGGGCATGGCCTGAAAAGCGTTGAGGATGATGTTCAGGAAAACCTGCTTCAGCATCTCCCCGTCCCCCTGAACGCGTGCTTCTCCCCGGGCGTACCTCACGCGCAGGGCGACACCCTCGTGGGCAATGATCTCCTCGCAGAAAGAGATGACCTCTCCGAGAACGGCATGCAGATCCACCTCTTTCATCAGGGGCTCCCTTTTCTTCGTGAAGAGCAGGAGATTGGAAATCTTGTTGTCCACGTTACGGACGGCGGCGATAATCTGGGATGCCCTCTCGCGATTCCTGCCGTCCCGGAGATCCTTCATCAGGAGAGAGGCGAAGAGTTCGATCGAACCCAGGGGGTTGCGGATCTCATGGGCGACGTTTGCCGCCAGTTCTTCCATCGCGGCGAGCTTCTCGGCCCGCTTGGTCATCTCCTCGAGCTTTTCCACGGTCGTGACATCCCGGAGAATATAGACGGACCCGATGACGTCTCCATTCGCCGCCCGGACCGCGGCGTCCGTGACCTCGATCGTCTTTCCCCGCACCCGCGTCTTCCGCCCGGCCCCGCCGATCGCAGCCTTTCGACCCCCCGGGCGCGCGACCTTCGACGGCATCCCCTGCAGCAGCTGCGCCACGGGTCTCCCCGACATCTCCTTCCGGGTCACACCGAAAAAGTGTTCCGCTGCGGGGTTCATCATGGTGATTTTTCCGTCGCGGTCCGCAACGAGGACTCCTGTCGTCAGGCTCTCCAGAATCCTCTGCAGGTGGTTCCCGACACGCTCCTTCTCCTCGACGGCTTTCTCGAGCCGGACGTTCTTGTCCTCAAGCTCGCGGTTGATCCCTTCAAACTTGAGTTCCAGGCTTGCGAAGGCCTCCTGGAGCTTCCGGGTCACCTCGTTGAAATCATCGAAGGACCTCTTCAGCGTCGTGACGTTGTTCAATCGTGCATCCCCTGTCGCCGGGCTATGGTCGTTGCGCATGTCTCCTGTAATTCTCCGTCCACCGGTGATCCAGAACGGAATAATCGGCAAGGCCGGTCCAGAACGCCTCCCCGCCCTTGAGCTTCAACTCGGAAAAAACCCGGTTCGCCGAAGGCTCGTCGTTCAACGCCAGGTGCGCCTTCCCCATCCGGTACAGGATCCACAGGCTCTGTTTCCCGTCGGGGTCGATCTCCAGCGATTTACGATACGCCGAGAGGGCCTGCTGGTACTTCCCCTCTCCCATCAGGCAGTCCCCGAGGCCCCTGTAGGATTCCGAGGCCACTTCGACGGGGTACTTCTCGCGATCCTCCCCGTAATGCTTGATGGCCGACTGGTAGCATTCCACGGCAGAGGGGCAGGCCTTCGCATCTTTCAGGACGTGGCCGTAGTTCCGGTAGAACAGAGCGGGGTCTTCCGGGACCCGGTCGGATTTCGCCACTTCCCCGTAAAGCTGGACGGCCTTTTCCTTCAGGCCCTTCCGGGCATAAAGGTCGGCCAGGAGCCTCTGCGCCCTCAGTCGCTCTCCGGGTTCCGTTCCGGGGAATTTCTTGTACACCGAATGGATCGTCGTCTCGGCCTCCTCGTACCGGCCCTGGTGATACTGGATCTCCGCGAGGGACACCCAGAGGCTCGGCTGCAGCTTTTTTTCGGAACGCTTCATGAGATCGTTGAATAACGGAACGGCCTGGGCGTAGAGGCCGACCCGCTTGAGGCTCTCGGCCATCTTGAAACCCGTTCCGAAATCGTAACCCTTCGGAATGCTGTTTGCGTACACGCGGAAGTAGAGATCCGAAACGGCCAGGTGGTCGCCCTGGACGTAGTAACGGTCCACCAGGATCTCGGCGTTCTTCCGCAGGTTCTCCACCGTCGCCGGCCGGAACTTGCCTTTCGGGAACTTCTGCATGATGGCATCGAAGGTGTCGAAGGCCTCCCTGTGACGGCCCTGCTGTGCCAGGGCGTAGCCCTTCTGAAAGAGAAGCACCTCTTCCATGTCGGGCTGAGGCGACTTGCCGAGCAGATCGTTGTAGGTGCCGACGGGATCCCTCACGTTCTCGGCGCCCAGCATGGCCACAGGAAATTTGAGGTCCGGCTTCCGGACGGCGATATTGGCCATGACCATGGCGCACTCCTGTGCCTCCTTGCTCTCGGGGTACTTCTCGATCAGCATGCTGAAGACCCTGAGTGCCGCCGGGTGCTGCTCGATTTCCGTCAGGGAGCGTCCGACCATGAAGAGGGCCTCTTTCTGGAAGGGGCCGTCGGGATAGAGATTGATGTATCGAAAATAAGTGTCCGCGGCGTCGCGGAACTGATGGTTTCGAAAGAAATGCATCCCGAGGTGGATCAGAACATCCTTCGAAAGATCGCTCCGGTCGGGAAAACGCCGGAGGCCGTCGCGGTACCAGATCTCGGCCTGGTCCATATCCTTGAGCTGACTGTAGGAGCCGGCGATCCAGAAGAAGGAGTGCTTCGCATATTCCCCGCCGGGGTTCTTCCGGAGATATTCCTTGAAACGCTCGATGGCCTGAGGGTATTTGTCGAGCCGGTAGAGGCCGACCCCCAAGGAAAACGTCGCTTCCGCGACGCTCGGGGAATCGGGATACTTCGTGTAGACGTTTTCAAATTCCCGGTAGGACTCCGCGTGCCGGTTGAGGACGAGATAGCAGCGGGCCAGCCGGATATGCACGTCGGCATTGCCGTCGTCGTGACGAGGATAGGCCGCAAGGAGCTTCTCGTAGTTTTCGATCGCCTTTTCAACGGCGACACGGCTGCCCTTTTCCCCCTGGGAGTAGTAGGAATCGGCCAGACCGCGAAGGGCGGCTTCGTCGTTGTTCTCGTGCTCCCGGCCCTTTTGATTCATCCCCTCGAATGGGTCCGCCGCCTTGACATGTTTCCCGGCCTTCAGGTCGATTTCGGCGCTCTCACGGGATGAAAGGGGTTCTTTCGGCTCCGGGGATTCCCGCTCTTCTTCCTTCCCCGGCGCGACTGCAAGCGCTGTCTCTCCCGTCTTTTCCTGCCCGGTTTTCTTCGCGGGTTCGGCCGGTTCTTCGCTCTTCGGCCCTTCCGGCGGGGCCGCTCCGGGCTCCAACGGAAGGGCTTTCCCCCCGGCCGGTGCAGCCGACCTGGCCGTCAGCGTCTCGCCGGGGGCTCTGGCGGCCCGGTCGGGCGGCGCACCGAGAACTTCCGATCGCTCGATTCTGCGGATTTCATATTTTTCGAACTCACCGCGTTTCTTGAGCTGTTCCGCATCCCGCCGGGCATCCCGGAGCGCGGCGTATCGTCCCAGACAGACACGGTGACAGACCTTCCCCGACACCAGGACCTTGACATAGAAGGCATCGAATCCCTTGCCCTGCAGGGCCCTCACTTTCGCTTCCGCATCCCGGGCCGACGGGAAGACGGCAACCTGAAAACTGTAAAAGGGACCAGCGGCTTTGGCGGCAACGGCAGGCGGGGCGGCGGCGCAGATCAGAAAGAGCGCCCCAATAAGACCGCTCCGGAACATTCTCGTCCTGCCCATCTTTCTCCTCGCCCTCAAAAAAGCAGTAAATTACGCTCTCTGGGGATATCCTCACCCCTTCGGGCAAGTGGAAGCAATTTGCATACCAGGCGGCCTCTCAAAACCGGCCGGTGCCGACGCGGTGTATATCGTCAAAAAACAAAGAAAACAGTGCACTTAGCATATCGCACCGGGGTATCAAAAAGAAATCCCCGGCCGCCCTCACCGCTGCCGGGGATCTTCAGACGATGCCTTTTCGCCGTCGCGGCCGGCTCCGACCCGACGGCCGACAGGTCATCAACCGATATTGTACCGTTTGAGTTTCTCCACGAAGGTCGTCCGGTTCAGGTCGAGGAGTTTCGCCGCGCGGTTCTTCACACCCCCCGTCTTCTCGAGGGCCTTCAGAAGGAGATCCTTCTCGAAATCCTCCACCATCTCGTTGAAGCTCACGCCCTCCTCGGGGATCACAACGGAATTGGAGGATTCGTCCATCCTGGAGTCCTCGCCGAGGATTTTGGGCGGCAGATCCGCCACGTCGATCATCCCGTCTTCCTTCATGACGACGAGCATTTCGATGAGGTTTTCCAGCTCCCGCACATTCCCGGGCCAGTGGTACTTCATCATGTACTGCATCGCCTCCTGGGTGAGCCCCTTTACGTTTCTTTTCTTCAGCTTGTTGAACTTCCGCATGAAGTGGTTGATGAGGACGGGGATATCCATTTTCCGTTCGCGAAGGGGCGGAATGTAAATGGGGATCACGTTGATCCGGTAGAAGAGATCCTCGCGGAACCGCTTTTCCTGGACGGCCCGTTCGAGATCCTGGTTCGTCGCGGCGATAATCCGGACATCCACGTTCAGGGTCTTGACGCCTCCGATGCGCTCGAACTGTTTCTCCTGAATGACCCGCAGAACCTTGACCTGGAGCGCCGGGCTCATGTCCCCGATTTCGTCGAGGAAGATGGTGCCGCTGTGGGCGAGTTCGAAACGGCCCACCCGGCTCTTGATGGCGCCTGTAAAGGCACCCTTCTCGTGGCCGAAGAGCTCGCTCTCCAGGAGTTCCTCGGGGATGGCGCCGCAGTTGACGGGCACGAGGGGGTAGCTGTTCCGGTCGCTGTTGAAGTGGATCGCCCTGGCCACGAGCTCCTTGCCCGTCCCGGATTCGCCGTAGATGATGACGGTGCTGTCCGTGCCGGCGACTTTTTCGATCCGCTCGAAGACCTTCCGCATACTGTCGCTGTATCCGACGATCTTGCCGAAGTCGTATTTGCGCTTCAGCTGACCCTTCAGGGTGATGTTTTCTTCCTTCAGCTTGGCGTAACTGAGCGCCCGTTCGAGGGTCAGCTTGACGAGATCGTCCTTCAGCGGCTTGGTGATGTAGTCGAAGGCGCCGAGCCGCATGGCCTCCACGGCCGAGTGGACTGTTCCGTAACCGGTGATGATGATGACGATGCTCTCCGGCATCACCTCCTTGACGAACGCCAGGACCTCCAGACCGTCGGCGTTGGGCATCTTCAGGTCCGTGACGACCAGGTCGTACTTGTCCTCCAAGAAGACGTCCATGGCCTGCTTGCCGTCGCTGACAGCCTTTACCTCGTATCCGTAACTCTTGAGCATGTCGGCGAGATTTTCGCGGCTCAGGTCATTGTCTTCAGCAATCAGCACCTTGACACGTTTCATAAACCTCTTTTCTTCGGTAATCCCGCGGATGATTTCTTTGGACGAAGCCGGAAAAAGCGTCAAAAATCAAGACGGATGTTAACAAAAAAAACACAATAGTCAACCATAAATATGCATTGAAAATCCTTGACCCTTTTCGTCGAAACCCCGAAAGAAGAGCCCGCGGCGGCCGGAGGGGAAAGACCTAAAGTTTTTTCGGGCGGATTCCGATGAAAAGGCTGACGTATTCAGCTTCAGGAGAGATCCATGAGCATATCCTCTTACCAGGTGGACAACGTCCTCAAGGCCTACAGCAAGCAGAACAAGGCCAAGGCGCAAAATCACCCCGTGGAGAAGGTTCAGAAGATCGACCCGCAGGCGGACATCGTCTCGATATCCAGAGAGAAAGAAAAACCGGAGATCTTCGACAAAATCTCCTACAGTTTACGGGACCTTCTGATCAAAACGAACAAGTCGAAATAATTCGCGTTCCCGCCTGAAACACCCCGGCCCCTGCCGGAAGGAGCGATTCACGGGGGGATTGCTGTGCCCGCAGCCGCGCGGTCCGGAAATCAACGGCGGAAGGGGTTCATGATCGAGACCGGCAAAGAAAGAAAGAACATCCTCGTCGTCGATGATGACGCCTCCCTCCGGGGCCTGATCGTGGACGCGCTGAAACAAACGGGGGATTTCGGCATCGAGGAAGCCTCCGACGGCGCCGAAGCCCTGAAAGCTCTGAAGTCCCGGCTCTACGACCTGGTCATCAGCGACGTCCAGATGCCCAACATGACGGGCATGGAACTCCTGTCCAAGATCCGCGAGATCAACCCCAACATCTACGTGATCATGATCACGGCTTTCCCCTCCATCGGCCTTTCCGTCTCGGCCATGCAGACGGGCGCCGTGGACTTCCTGTCGAAACCTTTCAACATCGACGATCTCCTCTACAAGGTCCAGATTTACCTTCGGGAGAAAACCATCCTCTCGGAGGACAAGCTCCGGCACCGGGCCGAGTCCGTCCGGCTGAGCGACAAGGTCCGAGAGCTTTCAAAGAGAAGCTATATCTACGATGCCATCGAGAGCTCGGCCGGAAACAACGACCACATCTTCCAGGGGATGGTGGATCTGGCTCTGAAGATCGCCGACGGGGAGCGGTGCGCCCTCTTCCTCTACGACGAGGAGAGCGAGGAGTTTCACCCGAAGATCACCCTGGGCAGCGCCGCGGTGCCTGTCACCGAGCAGATGACCCCCATGACCCTCAGCCTCTATCGGCAGGTCGTGGAGAGAAAGGAGCCGCTTCTGTTCCAGCCCCTCCACGAGGGAGGGTCTTGCATGATGTGCGTCCCCCTGACGATCCGGGGCAAGATCTTCGGCATCCTGTCCCTGTCGAAAAAGAGAAACCTGGTCTCCTTCTCCGAGAAGGACCTCCATTACATCCAGAGCCTCACGCGCAGGGCTTCCCTCAACCTGGAAAACCGGATTCTCTACGAAAGCCTCTACGACAACATCACCGACACCTTCAGGGCCCTCGTCGGGTCCATCCAGGCGCGCGATCACTACACGGAAATCCACTCCACCCATGTCACGAACTTCGCCCTCCGGACGGCCGAAACGATGAAATGCCCCGCCGCGGACATGGAATCCCTGAAAATCGCCGCCATGCTCCACGACATCGGCAAGATCGCGATTCCCGACGTCATTCTCCTGAAGCCGGCCGAGCTGACGCCGGCGGAGTACGAGGTGATCAAGACTCACTGCCGGATCGGCGACGACATCCTTGCCCCGATCCTGCTCTTCGAAACGGAGAGGAAAATCATCCGGCACCACCATGAACGATGGGACGGGAAGGGCTATCCCGACGGTCTTGCGGGCGAGCAGATTCCCTTCTTCGCGAGGCTCCTGGCCGTCGCCGACGCCTTCGATGCCATGACGACGGACCGGCCCTACCGAAAAGCCATGACGCGGAAAGAGGCGGTCGCGGAGCTGAAAAAAAACGAGGGCCGCCAGTTCGACCCCCAGCTGGTCAAGCCCTTCGTCGAAAGTCTCTGAGTCAGCCTGCCTTTTCGCCGCCGACCGGAGATCTCTCTGCCGGTACAGGCGATTCCGGCTCACCCTTCTTTTTCCCCTGATCCCCGGGCATCTCCGCAAGCTTCACGGCCGTCCCGACGAACCGGATCCGGTTGAGCTGCGGCCTCGAGGCGCCTTCGACATCGGTCGTGGAAGCGGCACGTCGCAGCTTCACGACGGCGTCGGCCCCCATGAGGAGCGCCCGGTGCATGAGGAGAACGAGGGCGCGTTTCTCCGCGGCGCTGAAATAGCCGCCGTGGATCTCCCCTTCGGCGCTGACCGGGCCGAGGACCCTTTCGACGGTCCTGCCGGGCACATCGGCCGTTGTGACAACGGTGATCTTCTCCCTCATCTCCTCCAGGGCCTTCTGGATGGTCTCGACGGCCAGACGCTTCTCCGCCCGTCGCTTCGCCGCCCGGAAGGCCAGGTAAAAGATAATCAGGAATGGAGCGGCAACGATGAGAAAATGAAAGACCTGCTTCAGTAGAACGGGGGTCTCCATGCCGATCAATGGGCCTCATCCCAGTTTTTCCCCGACGCGATCCCGACCTGCAACGGCACCCGGAGCCGGATGACCTCCTCCATCTCCCTGCGGATGAGGGCCATCGCCGTCTCTTTCTCCTCCAGGGGAACTTCGAAGACCAGCTCATCGTGGACCTGCATGATCATGGCGGACTTCATCTTTTTCTTTTCCAGGATCCGGGCGAGATTCACCATGGCGATCTTGATGAGATCGGCCGCCGTGCCCTGGATGGGGGTGTTGATCGCCGTTCGCTCGGCAAAATGGCGCAGGGCGACATTGGCGCTCGCGATCTCGGGGAGGTTGCGCCTCCGGTTGAGAAGGGTCGTGACGGACCCCTCCTTCCGGGCCTTCTCGAGTACGGCGTCCAGGTATGCCCTGACCCCCCGGAACTTTTCGAAATACTCGTCGATGAATTGCTTCGCCTGGACCTGGGTGATCCCGAGTTCCCTGGAAAGCCCGAAGGGGCTCATGCCGTAGAGGATCCCGAAGTTGATCACCTTGGCCTGCCGGCGCATCTCAGCCGTCACCATCTCGGGGAACACGCCGAAGACCGTCGCCGCCGTGCTCCGGTGGACATCATCCCCCGACTCGAAGATGTCGATGAGGGTCCTGTCGCCCGACAGATGGGCGAGGATGCGAAGCTCGATCTGCGAGTAATCCGCCGAGACGATGAGAAACCCCGGGGCGGCGATGAAGGCCTGCCGGATGCGCCGCCCCTCCGGCGTCCGGACGGGGATGTTCTGCAGGTTGGGGTCGCTGCTCGAGAGCCTCCCCGTGGCCGTCACCGTCTGGTTGTAGGAGGTGTGTATCCGGCCCGTCCCGGGGTGGACCATCGAAGGCAGCGCGTCGACGTAAGTCGATTTGAGCTTTGCGAGGCTCCGGTAGGCGAGAATCTCGGCGGGAAGTTCATAGGTCAGGGCCAGGTTCGTCAGGACTTCCACGTCGGTGGAGTAGCCCTCTTTGGTCCGTCTCCCCCGGGGGAGCCCGAGCTTCTCGAAGAGGATCACCTGAAGCTGCTTCGGGGAGTTGATGTTGAATTTCTCGCCGGCCAGGGCGTAGATGCGCTCTTCCGAGGAAGAAAGGGCCGATTCGAATTGCGCCGACATCTCCCGGAGGACCTCCACATCCACGAGAACCCCTTTTCTTTCCATCGCGGCAAGGACTTCCACCAGGGGCATCTCCACTTCGTGATAGAGATCGCGAAACCCCTCATCCCGGATTCTGCCGTCGAGGACCGCCGCCAGGCGCGAGACCGCATCGGCCTTCCGGCAGGCATGATCGGAGAGTTTCCCGGCGGGGACGTCCGCCGGGTGAGGTGTCCGGGTCCCTCCGACCAGTTCCTTGAGAGACGGTATCTCCTGCCGGAGAAACTCCCGGGCGACATCGGGCAGGTCGTGGCTTTTCTTGATGGGGTTGAGAATATAAGAGGCGACCATCGTGTCGAATGCGGCGCCTCTCAACAGGATCCCCGAACCGGCGAGAGCCAGGATCACCGCCTTGAGGTCATGTCCGGATTTTTGAATGCGCCCGTCGGAAAGAACCGGAGCAAGCCCTGCCAGGGCCCGTTTTTTATCGAGGGCCGCACCTCCCGCCATGGGGATGTAAAAGGCCTCACCGGGCTCCGGGCAGAAGGCAAGCCCCAGGAGTTGAGCCGTCAGGGGAGAACCCGTACCGAGCTCCGCCTCCAGTGCGAACGCGCCGGTCCCCTCGAGACGTTTCAGGACGGACCTGAAGGCATCCTCGCCGGTCACGAGGCGGTATCGGCCCTGAAGCCGCTGCGGCCCCGCCCCCAGGTCCTTGAGCAGGGTGGAGAATTCGAGCTCCGTAAAAATCCGCCGGAGCTTCTCCCTGTCGGGTTCCCGGAGTCGGGCTTTTTCGAGTGTGAATTCGACCTCGGCATCGGTCTTGACGGTCGCCAGATCCTTGCTCAACCGTGCCAGGTCGGCGTGTTCCTTGAGGGCCTTGCGGACCTTCTCGTGCCGGACCCGGTCCGCGCCGGCGAGAACTCCCTCAAGGCTCCCGTACTCCTGAATGAGCTTCAGGGCTGTCTTTTCCCCCACGCCGGGGACACCGGGGATGTTGTCCGTGGCGTCGCCCATGAGCCCGATGATATCGGTGACGCGGTCGGGGCCGACACCGAATTTTTCCTTCACCCCCGCCACGTCGAAGGTCCTGTCTTTCATCGTGTCGATCATGGTCACGCTGTCGGACACAAGCTGCAGAAGATCCTTGTCGCCGGAGACGATGAACACATGGAACCCCTTTTTCTCGTACTGCCGGGCCAGGGTCCCGATGATGTCGTCGGCCTCGATGCCTTCCTGTTCGAGGATGGGTACGTCATAGGCCCGCACGAGCTCCTTGATGATGGGGATCTGCGGCTGCAGGGCGTCGGGCATGGCCGGCCGGTTGGCCTTGTACTTCTCGTAAACCTCCGAACGGAAGGTGGGCCCCTTCGAATCGAAAACGACGGCCATGTATTCCGGCTTCATCTCGCGGCGGAGCTTCGTCAGCATGTTGTGGAAACCGTAGACGGCGTTGGTGGGAAACCCCTTCGAGGTGGAGAGACCCTGAATGGCGAAAAAAGCCCGGTAGGCGTAATTGCTCCCGTCCACCAGGTAGAGTGTCCGTTGATTGGTTCCTGTCATGTTCAGTCCGTCTCGAGGTGCGAGGAGTGCTCCGGGCGCGGGGTGAGCGACGAGGGGCAAGGGCAGCGAAGCGGATGGGGGGTTCACCAGCCTCTCACAGCTCGAAGGCCGCGTTGATTTTAAAAGTTCTCTTCGCCGGCATGTGGATGATATCGCCGACGCCCGTTCTGGACCTGATTTCTTTGAGCGCCCGCTCGAGCGCTTCGGGACTCTCGGCGATGAACGTGAACCAGACGTTGTAGTCGTGGTCTCGCCGGTAGTTGTGGGTGACACCGTTGTATCCGTTCACGACATCCACGAAATCCCGGACGCCGTCCTCGGGGACGCGGGCCGCGCAGAGGGTGCTCACGAAGCCCAGTTTCTTCGGATCGAAAACGGCGCCGATTCTGCGGATGATCCCTTCGGCCTTCAACCGCCCGATGCGCTCGAGCACCTCCTTCTCCCCCAGGTCGAGCTCGGCTCCGATGGCCTTGAAGGGCTCGGCGCAGACGGGAAAGGCCTTCTGGATGCGGTTGAGGATCTTGCGATCGATGTCGTCCATCACGAAAAATTCAATTTTGAATTTTGAGTGATGAGTTTTGAGTTTAAAAAAATTTAATTCATCATTCAAAACTCATAATTCATAACTGCCTTTTTGGCTCGTAGATGCAGAAGGGCTCTTCGGCCAGGTAGTCCCCCGTCTTCTCGTAAGCCCGGGCGCGGCATCCCCCGCAGACCCGGATGAATTCGCAGCGCCCGCACTTCCCCTCGTACCGGGAGAGATCCCGGAGGTCCGTGAAAACGGCCGAGTGTTCCCAGATCTCCTTGAAGCTCTTTTCACGGACCCGGCCGCAGTCGACATCGAGATACCCGCAGGGCTGCACCCGTCCCCGGTGGGAGATGAAGCAGAAAGACATCCCGCCGAGACACCCCCGGGTCATGGCATGAAAGGGATGCCCGCTTCCATTCCGGAGCTTCTTTTCTCGATGGCCTCTCTGATGCAGGATCCGGAAATAATGCGGCGCGCAGGTCGCCTTGAGCTGTATGCCGCAACGCCGGTCCTCCTCGTAGAACCAGTTCAGCGTCCGTTCATAGTCCTCGGGAGAAATCTCCTGATGGGCGAGATCCTTTCCCCGCCCCGTGGGCACGAGCAGGAAGATATGATGGGCCGCGGCACCGATCCGCACGGCGAGGTCGAGAATCCCCTGCACCTGCGGGAGGTTGGCACGGGTGATGGTCGTGTTGATCTGAAACTCCATGCCCTCCCTTTTCATGGACTCGATCCCCGAGAGGGCCCCCTCGAAGGCCCCGGGCACGCCCCGCAGGGCATCGTGGCTCCTGGCGTCGATGCCGTCGATCGAGATACTCACGCGCCGGATGCCCGCTTCCTTCAGCTTTCGCACAACGCCGTCGGTGAGCAGGGTGCCGTTCGTCGCCATGACCATCCGGAGCCCCTTGCCCGTCCCGTAAGAAGCGACGGTGTAGATGTCCTCCCGGAGAAGGGGTTCCCCGCCGGTGAGGATGATGACGGGGCTCCCGAGGGCGGCGATCTCGTCAACGAGTTTCAGGCACTCATCCGTTGAAAGCTCCCCCGCGTAAGGTCCGTGGACCGAGGAAGCCCGGCAGTGGAGGCAGGCGAGATTGCAGCTTCTCGTCACCTCCCAGGCCACCATCCGGAGGGTGGAAGGCAGAAGCATGCTGTTACGGAGGATGCCGCCGGAGTCAGGACGTCCCTCTTTCGGTTTCTCTTCCGGTTTCACGAAATCCTTCATGGAAAACATCGGAATCCTGGAATGTTGGAATGATGGGTGGACGGCCCCTTTCGCTGCCCCGCATCCCATTTTTCCATTGCCCCATTATTCCGACCCTTTCACTTCTGCAGCAGTTTTGCAGCCTCCTGGGCGAAGTAGGTCAGGAGGATGTCCGCACCGGCCCGTTTCATGGCCGTGAGGACTTCCATCATGGCGCGTTCCCCGTCGATCCAGCCGAGTTTCGCCGCCGCCTTGACCATCGCGAATTCACCGCTGACGTTGTAGGCCGCAAGAGGGAGGTCGAACTCCTCCCTGGCCCTGCGGATGACATCGAGGTAAGCCAGGGCGGGTTTCACCATGATGATGTCGGCGCCCTCCTCGACGTCGAGACCGATCTCCCGCATGGCCTCGTCGCTGTTCGGCGGGTCCATCTGGTAGGCCTTGCGGTCGCCGAACTGGGGCGCGCTCTCCGCGGCCTCCCGGAAGGGACCGTAAAAGCAGGAGGCGTATTTCGCCGAGTAGGCCATGATGGGGACCTCTTCGAACCCCTCCTCGTCGAGAGCCTCCCGGATGGCCTGGACCTGCCCGTCCATCATGGCGGATGGAGCCACCATGTCGGCACCGGCTCTCGCCTGGGACACCGCCGTCTCGGCGAGGATATCCAGGGTGGTATCGTTGTCCACGTCCCCCTTTTTGATCATGCCGCAGTGGCCGTGGCTCGTGTACTCACAGAGACAGAGGTCCGTGATCACGAGAATGTCGGGAACCTTCGCCTTGATCTCGCTCACCGCCCGTTGGACGATCCCGTCCCTCGCGTAGGCGCCGGACCCCCGCTCGTCTTTCTTCGCCGGGATGCCGAAGAGGAGCACGGCGGGAATCCCCAGGTCCTTCGTCGCCTTCACCTCCCTGAGGATGTGGTCAACGGACATCTGGTAGTTCCCGGGCATGGCGCCGATGGCTTTTTTCACGTTCTTCCCTGTCGTGACAAAAAGCGGGAAGACGAGATCATCGACGGAAAGCTTCGTTTCCCGGACCATCCTCCTGAAATTCTCGTTCTTTCTGAGCCGCCTCGGACGATTTGCTGGGAAAAACATGGTGACCTCCCCCCCTCTCACGCGCCTTCGGCCCGTGACCATTTTGAGTTTCGAGTTGTGAGTGATGAATTAAAGTGTTTTCATTTCTTTTTTCTGATTCGAAATTCAAAACTCATCATTCATCACTGGGCAATGATGCCTATCTCTTCATCCGTCAGGTAGCACGCGGGATCGGGGGCCCACAGGTCGCCCGTGACCGCCTCCGCCCTGGCCCGGAAGTTCCCGCCGCAGACATCGAGCCACCGGCACCGGGCGCACCTCCCTTTCACGTGCCGCTTTCTTTCCTTGAGCTTTGCCATCACTTCATCGGATGTGTCCATCCAGATCTCGCTGAAGGGGCGCTGCTTCACATTCCCGAAGGAGCGGTTCCGCCAGAACTGGTCGGCGTAGACCTCGCCGTCCCAGCTCACGCAGCCGATCCCGTGACCGGAGCTGTTTCCCTCGTTCATCCTGAGAAGTTCCATCACCTCCGCCGCCCTCCGGGGGTCCTCCCGGAGCAGCCGCAGATAAAGGTAGGGGCCGTCCGCGTGATTGTCGACGGTGAGGATCTCCTTCTGGAGACCCCGGGCATAGAGATCGCGGGTGCGGTCCAGGATCACATCGACGACCCCCCTGGATCCCTCGTGACTCAGGGCCTCGTCCATCAGGCTGGAGCCGCGGCCGCTGTAAACCAGATGGTAGAAGCAGGCCCGAGGAATGTTTTCCTTTTCGATGAAATCGAAGATTGCGGGGATTTCCCCATAATTCCTCCTGCTGATGGTGAAACGGATCCCGACCTTGATGCCGGCGTCGCGGGCGTTGCGGATGCCCTGGAGGGCGGCGTTGAAGGCGCCCTTGACACCCCGGAAGCGGTCGTGGATGCTTTTCAGTCCGTCGAGACTCACCCCGATATAGGAAAGACCGATCTTTTTGTAGACCGCCGCTTCCTTCCTCGTGATCAGGGTCCCGTTCGTGGAGATGACGACCCGCATGCCCTTCTCGACGGCGAAGGCGGCCAGCTTGTGGAGATCCGGTCTCATCATGGGCTCGCCGCCCGAAAAAAGGATGACGGGCGAACCGAAGGCGGCCAGATCGGTGATCAACGCTTTTCCCTGCTCCGTTGTCAGTTCATCGGCGTAAAAGACGTTCCGGGAATTGGAGTAGCAGTGGATGCATTTGAGGTTGCACCGTTGCGTCACATTCCAGACGACGACGGGACGCTTGTCCGCCGAGAACTGAAGGAGATGCGACGGGAGTTCCTTCGATTGTCTCCCGTAGCGCAGAACGTCGGCCGGTTCCACGGCCCCGCAGTATAATTTCGAAATGCCGATCATAAAATCCGCTTATCCAGAAAACATTCTATTGTTTCGTAAAATAGCCCGCAATCGCTTCCACCATGCCGGGGATCGTGTAACGCGCCTGGAGGATGTCCACGCTGAAGCCGTGTTTCTTGGCGGCCGCCGCCGTGACGGGCCCCAGGCAGGCGAACTTGACCTTCTCGGGCAGGCGGACATCTCTGCCCATGATCTCTTTAAAATTAACCACTGTCGACGGGCTTGTAAAGGTGATGACATCCACCTTCCCCCCGTCGATCAGCGGCTGCAGGTCGGACCTCTTGTAACCCGAACGGACCGTCCGATAGGCCGTGACCACGTCAACGGCGGCTCCGATTCTTTCGAGTCCTTCCGGGACAACATCCCTGGCCGCTTCCGCCCTGGGAAGGAGGATCTTCTTTCCCTTGAGGCTTTTCCCTTCAAAGGCCGCAAGGATTCCCTCGGAAATGTATTCGTCCGGAACGATATCGACCCGCAGGCCCCGGTCCTCGACGGACCTGGCCGTGGCCGGCCCGATCGTGCAGATGCCGAGCCCCTTCAGGTCCCTCACGTCCCTGCCGCGCTCCCGGAGACGGGAGAAGAAAAACCGCACACCGTTGGCGCTCGTGAAGATGACCCAGTGATAGGACTCTATCCCCTCAATGGCGCGGTCCAGCCCGTCCCAGCTTTCGGGAGGGGCAATCTGGATGGTGGGAAAGCGGATCACCCGGGCTCCTTCTTCCAGGAGGAGGGAGGCGAATTCGCCGGCCTGATCCTCGGGCCTCGTGATGACGACCCCTTTGCCGAAAAGCGGTTTGCCCTCGAACCAGTTGAGACGGTCCCGGAGGGAGACGACGTCGCCCACGACCAGAACGGCCGGCGGCGTGAATTTTTTCGCGGCGGCTTTTCCCGATAGGTCCTCGAGCGTCCCGGTGAGCGTCTCCTGGTCGGGTGTGGTCCCCCATCGAATGAGCGCCGCCGGCGTCGCCGGATCCTTTCCGCCCTCGACGAGATCTCTGGTGATGCCGGAGAGGTTTTTGACGCCCATGAGAAACACGAGGGTACCGATGCCGGAGAGTTTCCTCCAGTCGATGCCGCTCTGTTCCTTCGAAGGGTCTTCATGACCCGTCACAAAAGCGACGGTCGAGGCGTGCTTCCGGTGGGTGAGCGGTATCCCGGCGTAAGCGGGGACGGATACGGCCGACGTGATCCCGGGGATGACTTCGATGGGGATCCCCTTCCGGGTCAGAACCTCCGCCTCCTCGCCGCCCCGGCCGAAGATAAAAGGATCCCCCCCTTTGAGCCTGGCGACGACGAGCCCTTTTCGTGCTTCCGCGACGAGAAGATCGTTGATCCCCTTCTGGGGAAGGGTGTGATCTCCACCTTTCTTCCCCACGTAGATGAGACGAGCGTCCTGCCGGGCGAACTGCAGAAGCTCGGTGTTCGCGAGCTGGTCATAGACGATCACGTCCGCCCGCATGAGCGCCCTCACCCCCCGGAGGGTGATGAGGCCGGGGTCACCGGGACCGGCGCCGACAATGAGGACCAACCCTTTTTGCTCTTTCATATCCGGACCTCTGGAAACTTGCTCCGGCAAAGGCTCCCGCTAATCACGGCAGGAGTAGACGGCATCGAGAATCTTGCGCCCGCCCCTCGAGAGGATCCCCTCGGCAAGCGATTTCCCCAGACGGGTGTGCTCCCCGACGGGGCCGCGGGTCTCGTCCTTCAGGACGACGGACCCGTCGGTCGTGCCGATAAAGGCGCGCAGGTGCAGCACGCCGCCTTCGATCGTCGCGTGCGCCGCCATGGGCACCTGGCATCCGCCTCCCAGCACGCCGAGGAAGGCTCTTTCGGCCATGACGGCCTGGGCCGTCACCGTGTCGTTCAGGAAGGATATGATCTCCGCGGCGACGTCGTCGGTTCTCCGCCGCTCGACGGCAAGCGCCCCCTGCCCCACGGCGGGGATCATGGAATCCACGGAAATGAACTCCGTCGCCCTGCTCTCCCAGCCCATTCGCCGAAGACCGGCCGCCGCGACGACGATGCCGTCGAGTTTTTCCCGCTCGATCTTCCTGATCCTCGTGTCCAGGTTTCCCCGGATGGAGACGACCTCGACGGAGGGGACAAGGCGCCGGAGCTGAAGGGCCCGGCGGAGCGAGCCCGTCCCGATTCTCGCTCCCGGTCTCAGCTGTCCAAGCCGCCGGCCGTCACCGGAGATGAAAACGTCGCGTGGATCCTCCCGCTCGGGGATGGCGCCGATGGTGAGCTCGGCGGGGATTTCCGAGGGCAGGTCCTTCATGCTGTGTATGGCGAGGTCCACCTCGCCGCGCCGGAGCGCCTCCTCGATCTCCTTGACGAAGACTCCCTTCCCGCCGATGACGGAAAGGGACACCGACTGCATCCTGTCCCCCGTCGTCTTGATCGGGATGATCTCGATCTCCATCCGCGGGTGTTTTTCCTTCAGACGCTCGGCGACCCAGTTGGCCTGCGCCAGCGCGAGCGCGCTTCCCCGCGTCCCGATTCTCAGCTTCCCCTTGATCATGACCTCCGGATGATCGCCTGCCTCGTCTGTTTCGTTTACTTCGTTTGTTTCGTTTGTTTCGTCTATGGGTCCGGCCCTGTACCCGAAACCCGGACCCCCATTGCCGGTCCCCTATTTCGGGTCCAGCTTGAAGAGGCGCCGCATCACCGCCACGAAGGGGATGGCGCTGCCGTTCTGGCTCTCCTCCTTGAGCCCCGTGATGGGGTCGTGGAGGATTTTCTTTACGATGGACGATGCGAGGATTTCGATGTTCTTCTTCTCCCCGTCCGCCAGGTGCCGCATGCCCGCAAGCGTCTTTTCCAGTTCGTCCTTCATGATGGCTTCCGCCTTCTCCCGAAGCGAAACGATCGTGGGGACCACCTCCAGGGTGTTGAGCCACTCCGAGAATTTCACGACCTCATCGTCGATGATCCGTTCCGCCTTCTCCGCCTCCCCGAGGCGGCCCCGGATGTTCTCGTCGACAACGGCCTGAAGGTCGTCGATGTTGTGCAGGTACACATTGTCCACCCCGCCGGCGGCCGGGTCGATGTCCCGCGGGACGGCGATGTCGATCAGGAAAAGAAGCCGGTTCTTGCGCCTGCGGAGCGCGGCCTGAATCATCTCTCTGGTGATAACGTATCCCGCCGCGCCGGTGGAGCTGATGACGATGTCGACCTCCTGCAGTTTTTCCTCCAGGTGCTCAAAATCGACGGGGAACCCGTGGAATTCCTCGGCAAGCCGCACGGCCCTGGCGTACGTACGGTTCGCCACGATGATCCGCTCCGCACCGTGCCGGATGAGATGCCGCGCCGCGAGTTCCGACATCTCGCCGGCCCCGATGAGAAGGATCGTCCTGCCCTGAAGGTGCCCGAGGATCTTCTTGGCGAGCTCAACGGCGGCGAAGCTCACCGACACGGCGTTCTGGGCGATGGCCGTCTCGGTGCGCACCCGCTTGGCCACGCGAAAGGCCTGGTGCAAAAGCCTGTTCAAGATCACACCGGACGCCTTGCTCGCCACGCACTGGCGGTAGGCATCCTTGACCTGCCCCAGGATCTGCGGCTCGCCCATCACCATGGAGTCCAGGCTGGAGGCCACCCGGAAGAGGTGCCGGACGGCGTCGCTGCCGCAGTGAACGTAGAGGCACTTCTCCATCTCCCCCGGCGCCAGGTTCCCCTGCGACAGAATGAAGCCCTTCACGCTGTCGACGGCTTCACTCACCTCCAGGGTGTTGGCCAGCACCTCCACCCGGTTGCAGGTCGCAAGATAGAGGGCCTCCATGACCTGCGGGCCTTTCAGGATCTCCCGGAGGGGATCCAGGCCCTCACCACATGAAAAAGCGAGTCGCTCCCTGATTTCGAGAGGGGCCGTTTTGTGATTCATGCCGATCAGAACGATATTCATGTCCCTACTGAAAACGGTGCACCGTTTTGAAAAACGAATGGACGCCCACGAAGGCGAAAAAGAGCACGGCAAAGGCCGCGATCGAGAGCATCGCGATTTTCCTCCCCTTCCACCCGATGGCAAGTCTCTGGTGAATGAGGACGGCGTAAAAAAACCAGGCCGCCAGGGTCCACAGGAGCTTCGGGTCCCAGGGCCAGGGCTTCCCCCACACCGTGCTCGCCCAGACAGACCCCACGAGCACACCCACGGTCAGCAGGGTGAATCCGGACAGAAGACTGACATGGTTCACGCGGTCCAGATCGTCGAGTGACGGCAGGTAACGGCTGAGCGGGGTCATCTTCCTCCGCCGGATCTGGCTGTCCTGGGCCAGGTACAGGATGCCGGCCCCGCAGGCGATGGCCAGGAGGGCTTCGCCGACGACGGACAGTGCCACATGGACGGGCACCAGGGTCCCCTTCAGGATGTCGGGGACGTTGACCTCGACGCCCAGGCGGCTGGCGGAAATGACCATGAGGAGAAAGGCCAGGGGGGACACGAAGGCGCCCAGCACACGGGTTTTTGTCTTGAGCTGGAAGGCGAGATAGGTTCCCGTCATCGCCCAGGCAAAGAAGGAAAGTGTTTCGTACGGGTGAACGGCGGGGGTCAGGCCACGGCTGAAACAGCGCAGGGCCAGTGAAACGCCGTGGATCAGGAAAGCCGCAAGCAGCAGCCACACCGTGGCCCTGGCGATCATGACCCTCCGGACCACGAGGGAGGCCGTGTAGCCGAGTGTTGCGACCAGGTAGGCCAGGAGGGCCCCTTTGAAAAACACCGCTTCCATCTACTCGTCGACCTCGATCTCCTCCCCTGTGAGGTTCCGAATCACCTCCCGGACCCTGTCCCACCTCTGATCACGGATGTGACCGACGATGTCCGAATCCATGATGGATTCGAAAAGGGCCCTGTTTTTCTCCGGGGGGTAGCCCCGGGAGATGATCCTGCCCCGGATCTGTCCCATGATCCTCAGGAGGGTTTCATACTCCGGTCCGAATTGCCGGGCCATTTCTTTCCGGAGCTTTTTCGCCAGAGCCGGGCTTTTGCCGCCGGTACTGACGGCGATCATGAGATCCCCCCGGCGATGCAGAGAGGGCAGGATGAAATTGCAGCGTTCGGGGTCATCGACGATGTTGACCAGAACCCCCTGCCTCTTCGCGTCGCGGCTGACGGCCTCGTTGATCTCGGCGCGATCGGTGGCCCCGATCACGAGAAAAGCCCCCTCGATCAGATCCCGGCTGTAGCCCGCCTGGATGTGGCTCAGGCGCCCGTCGGACTTCAGGGCCTGGAGGCCCGCAGAAAGGGATTCCGAAACCACGAGGACTTCCGCGCCGCAGTCTATGAGTCTTCGGGCCTTCCGATCCGCCACTTCTCCCCCGCCGATGACGACACATCTTCTGCCGGAGACATCCAGACACACCGGATAGTATTTCATCGCCCCGTCCCTCGCGAAAAAAGCGCCATGACAAGAGTGTGAAAACTATCATGATGACAGTGAAAATTCAAGTGACTTGCAATGTTACGAAAAAAAAGTTATAGGTTTTTGTAACGCGAAAACGCAACCGCGGCACGATACGCCTTCACGGACTCGTCTCCACGGGGGAAAGGAAATGATGCCGGTTAAAACGGGAAAAGCAGCGGACGGGCGGGGACTGTGGCTCAAATTTACGATCACCACACCCCCCGAGTTTGTCGAGGGGCTCTCGAATTTTCTCATGGAACTCGGGGCCCAGGGAGTCTTCCAGGAGGAGCTGGATATTTCCCCGTTTACCGATGCGCCGGAGCCGCCATCCAGGGGTGTGCTGAACGCCTTTCTCCCCTCGAATGCCTCGGACCGGTCCCACATCAGCGCGCTGACCACTTATATCAACAGTATCAGCGAGATGTTCCCGGAGCTGGAGCGCCCGCAGGTCGTCACGGAAGTCCTTGTGGACCCCGACTGGGAAGAACAGTGGAAGAAGTACTTCAAACCGCTGCGGGTCACCCGGAGCATCGTCATCAAGCCCACCTGGGAAAGATATCAGGCCACGAGCCGGGACACGGTCATCGACATCGATCCCGGCATGGCCTTCGGCACCGGACAGCACCCCTCGACGTGGATGTGTCTCGAGGCCATGGAGGAGATCCTCCTCAAGGACCGGAGCTTCCGGGATTGGCGTGTCCTCGACGTGGGGACCGGCACGGGAATCCTCGGCATCGCGGCGGCGAAACTGGGCGCCAAGAGCGTCATGTGTGTGGACATCGACCCGCGGGCCGTGGAGATCGCCCATGAGAACGTCGCCGTCAACCGGGTGGGGGATCGCGTGGTCATCGTCAACAGCGACGTCGTCAAGATCAAGGGGTCCTTCGAACTCATCGTGGCGAATCTGACGGCCGACGCGCTGATCAAGATCAAGTCCCACCTCGTCAAGATGATGGAACCGGGGGGGTACCTTGTCATCTCCGGGATCATCGAACAGAACCGCAGAGACATCGAAAAAGCTTTTCTCAAGGACAGGCTCGCCACACACCGGGCGATCACCGACAGAGAGTGGATCAGCTACGTCTTTAAAAAACCGCCCAGGGCAAACGGATGATCCCCCGGGTCTATTTTCCCCGGACGCTGGAGCCGGGCGAGAACCTGGAACTCCCGGCCGACCAGTCCCGATATCTCCGCAACGTGCTGCGCCTCAGGGCAGGCGACGCCGTCACCCTCTTCGACGGCAGGGGCTTCGAGTACAGCGCCGTCCTCACGGAGCCGGGCGGCCGCAGAGCGCAGCTGAGGGTCAGCGCAAAAAAACGCATCATCGAAGAAGCCGTACCGAGAATCACCCTCGCCCAGGCGCTCCCCAAGGGGGCGAAGTTCGACTGGATCGTCCAGAAGGCGACGGAGCTGGGCGTTGCGAGGATTCTACCCTTCACGTCCGCGCGATCGATCCCGAAGATCCCGGAGAACAGGGGGGAACAGAAACTCGGCCGATGGCGGAAAATCGCCGCCGAGGCGGCCGAGCAGTGCGGACGGTCCGACGTGCCGGACGTCCCGGGCATCCTCTCCTTTGAAGCCGTGATGGGTCAGGCCCTTCCGGGCCGCCTCAACATCATCTTCTGGGAGGCGGAATCGGAACGATCCCTTAGGGGAATCCTCGGGGGAAACAGCATCGGCATCGAAGACGTGTTTGCCGTCGTCGGTCCCGAGGGCGGGTTCACCCCGCAGGAGATCGACAGGGCAAGGGCGGCCGGGTTTGTCACGGCGAGCCTGGGAAGCAGAGTCCTGAGGGTGGAGACGGCGGCCCTGGCGGTCCTGGCAATCCTTCAATTCGCGCTCGGCGGCTCTTATCAACTGAACGGGACGACGTCAAAAGGATGAAACATCTGTACGGCGGATTCTGGCGACGCTTCTATGCTTTCGTGATCGACGAGATCCTCCTCACCATGATCGGGTGGGTTCTTTTCCTGATCGGCGGAAGCGCCATGAGCCTCGGGCTCTCCCGAGGCGGAACATTCCCCAGCGAAGAGCTTTTCATGGGGCTCAGCCTCAAGTATGTCATCCTCTACCAGTGCCTGACCGCCTTTCTCAGCATGGCCTACTTCACCTATTTACACGGGACAATGGGGCAGACACCGGGCAAGAAGATCCTCGGCCTCAAGGTGATGCAGGAAACGGGAGAACCGATGCGGCCGGGCCTCGCCTTTCTCCGCTGGGTGGGATACATCCTCAACACCGTCTGCCTGAACCTGGGGTTCATCTGGGTCGCTTTCGACGGACGGAAACAGGGGTGGCACGACAAGATTTCGGGGACGGTCGTCATCAGGACGGAATACGAGGCGCAACCGGACCTCTGGGCAAAAAAGCCCTTGACAAAGGAGGGGATATCTATTACCAAACAGGCCTTCGAAACAGGATCACCGATCGGGTCGGTAGCTCAGCAGGTAGAGCACCGGACTGAAAATCCGGGTGTCGGCGGTTCAATTCCGCCCTGACCCACCAGGGATAGCAATGCTTTCGCGATAGTGAAAGAGTAATAATCAATAAACAAAAGGCTTTCATGGCTCAAACACCTTGAAAGCCTTTTCTGTCAATGGTCTTGTTTCTTGCTTTTACTCTCATCTCTCGGGGGCCTTTTTCTCGCCCCACCCTCTCCCCATTGACACGTCCGGCCATCGAAACCACCCGTCGCTTACCATGAGTTCCTTACGACTGAAAAACGGCTTTAGGCAAGAGCCCGTAAAGATTTGATCCTATTTCCTTAATCGCCTCGGTGATCACAAGCTTTTGTGATGGCGGAGCGAGCGGACGACCTTTCTTGCCACATCCAGAAAGTTGCGGAGAATGTGGGACTCGCTTCCGGCGAGCCAGGCCATGTTGAGAACCGTCTCCGCCTTGCCCACAATCTGCCGGAAGATTACTCCCTCAATGCGGGAACGCTCCATGGAGGTCGGCACTACGGCGATGCCGATTCCCGCGGCGACCAGGCCGATGACCGTGTGAAACTGCGAAGCCTCGAGCACGATTTGGGGGCTGAAGCCCTCCTTCTGGCACAGGACGATGAGATCGTCGAAATAACCCGGCCCGCGTTGTCTCGGGATCATGATGAAGGAGTCGTTCGCCAGCAGGCGAAGCGGCAGGGACGCTTCCTTCTTCAGGGGGTGATTCCGGGGCAGGGCCACCATAAGCGGTTCCCGGAAAACGGGCTCGACCACCAGCCCCTTCTCTTCAATCCCCCGGGGCGAACGAAGGAATCCCACCTGGATTCTCCCGTCCAGAAGGGCCTCGAGTTGCTGGTTCGTGTTCATCTCCGTCAGGTTCAACTCGACGTTCGGAAACCGCCTCCGAAACTCCCGAATCACCGGGGGCACCACGCTGTAATTGGCGGATCCGACGAAACCTATGGCCAGCCACCCGATCTCCCCCTTATCGGCGCGGATGGTCCTGCGAACGGCGTCTTCCGACATGACCATGATGCGACGGGCCTCGGCCAGCAAGACCATCCCCGCCGGTGTGATTTCCACGCGCCGTTTCGTGCGATGGAACAGCCGGACACCGAGTTCCTCCTCCAGCTGCCGGATCTGCTGGCTGAGAGGCGGCTGGGATATATTCAGTCTCCGGGCCGCCCGGCCGAAATGCAGCTCCTCGGCGACGGTGATGAAATAATGGAGGTGCCTTAATTCCATACTTAATAAATATCAGATCAATATGAATAATATATTTTTAATTTTAATGAAGCTATACTATTATTTCTGCGAAGTCAACGGATAGATGGAACCACAGACCGATAAACACTCAAAAACAAGAGGTTCAAAGGAGTGAGGCCATGATCAGGTCATTAGAGGATGTTTCCAGGCTGGCAAAGGAAAAGGGCCCGAAAAAGCTCGCCGTCCTGTCCCCCGAAGACGAAGAGTTCATGCGGGCCGTGAAGAGAAGCTGGGAAGCGGGGTATATCGAACCCGTCCTCATCGGGGACAGGGGAAAAATGGACCGGGTGGCGGAAAAGGTCGGGTTTGACATCGGCCGATTCGATACGATTGAAGAAAACGACCGTCAGACCGTCTCCGATCTGGGCATTGGCATGCTCTTTTCGGGGAAATTATCCATCGTCAGCAAGGGGCAGATCCCTACCTCCTACATCTACCGCTCGGTGATCCGGGCCGAGTCGAAAGCGGGTTCGGGCATGACCGTAAGCGTCATGTCGCTCTGGGAGATCCCGGGCGTCGACCATCTGGTAGCCTTCACGGATTCCGGGGTCAACATCAAGCCGGACTTCAAGGCCAAGGTGGAGATCATCAAGAACGCCGTCTTCCTGGGCCATCTGCTGGGGTATCCCAGACCGAAAATCGGGGTCCTTTCGAGCCAGCGGGGGTTCGGAGAGATGATGCCCTCCTTTCGTGATTACAAATCGCTTCGAAAGCTGGCCGAAGCGGGGGGGCTGGGTGAGTGCGAAGTTGTTAAGGGTGTTTCTTTCTCCGACATCTTTCTGGGCACGCGCGGCCGGATGAAGAGCCACGAGCAGGTCGATCTCGCCAGGACACCTCACGTCATCCTGGTGCCCTGTCTGGATACGGGGAACATCATCTGCAAACTCGACCTCTTCCTCAATGTGAAGCGCTGCTCCTTGACAGTGACATCCAAGGGGGCCGTCTGTATCCCCGCCCGATCCGATATGAGTGACTCCATTGAAGGCCAGATCGCCATGGGTGTCGTCGTGGCCGACCGGATGGAAAAGGAGGTGCACTAAGATGACCAGTACCTTTAAAGAAACGGTCAAAGAGGCGAAAGAAGGCGGAGTCAAAAAGCGCATAGCCGTACCTTCACCGAAGAAGCATCACATGGAGCCCATCAGCAGGGCGGCGAAAGAGGGTTTTATAACCCCTCTTCTGATCGGCAACGGCAAGGCCATTGAGGCCATGATCGGGAATAGTCCCCTTGCATCCCTGAGCTATCAAATCGTGGAGGCCGGGAATTCGGCCGAGACGCTCCGAACGGCGATATCGCTGACACGGGACGGGCAGGCGGATATCCTGCTGCAGGGCGGCGTCGATCAAAAAACCTTCATGAACGCGGTGCTGGATGTGAAAACGGGTCTTCTGAAAGGCAAGCTCGCAAGCTATGTCTCGGTCCTCCAACTGCATCAAATCGGCAAACTGGTTCTCGTGACCGATACCTTCCTGAACAATTTTCCGGGGATTGTGGAAAAACAGCTCATCGTTGAAAACGCCCTCGGCCTGGCGGGTCTTCTGGGGATGGACCAGCCGAAGATTGCGGCCCTTGCCGCAATCGAGCAAGTGAATCCGAGCATCTCCTCGACGCTGGATGCCGCAATTCTTTCCAAGATGTCCGAACGCAAACAGTTCGGTAAGGCTTTTATCGAAGGACCCCTCGACATGGACTGCGCCCTGAGTCAGACCGCGGCGGCGAGAAAGGGGCTTCAGAGTGTCGTGACCGGGAACGCGGACATCTATCTCGTCCCTGAAATAGAAACGGGGTATCAACTGATTCAGGCAATCGTTTTTTTCGGCAAGATAGAAACGGCAGGGATCATCCTGGGAACCGTGAAGCCTGTGATCCCGGATCTGCCCTTCCTGTCCGACGAAGACAGATTCATTGAACTGGCCCTCGCAGCGATGATATCCAACAAAGGAGTCTCCCATGGATAAGAAGCATGGTCTGCTCGTGATCAATGTCGGCTCGACATCGACGAAGGTTGCTTTCTTCAGAGGAAGCAACCCCGAGATCCTTGAAAACATACGGTACAGCAGCGAAGATCTGGCGCCTTATTCTTCGTTAAGCGCCCAGTTGTTCCTTCGCGAAGACGATCTCCTTCGTCTGTTGGAAAAAAAAGGGGTCAACCTGAAATCGATCGATATGATCGTGAGCCGCGGCGGACTGGGAAATCCTGGAGCTGCCGGAGCCTACGCAATCGACGACGCGATGTGCAGCGACCTGCTCGAAGGGAAATACGGCAAACACCCCTCGGCCCTCGGGCCTGCCATGTCCCTTGACATATCAAAGAAATACGGGATACCGGCCATCGTCGTGGATCCGCCGAGCACCGATGAATTTCATCCGCTCGCCAGGATATCGGGTCTTCCGGAGATAGAACGCAAGAGCGCCTTTCACGCACTGAACCAGAAGTCGGCCGCGAGGCGTCTTGCCGCCGAGCGGGGGAAGAAATATGAGGAGATGAACCTCATCGTCGCGCACCTCGGGGGTGGCATCACCATCGGGGCCCACCGGAAAGGCAAGGTCGTTGATTGCACTCACGGCCTCGGGGAGGGGCCATTGACGCCGGAAAGGGCGGGAGCTCTTCCAACGAATGATCTGATCGATCTGGCCTTCTCTGAAGACATGGACCGTAAAAAGCTCCAGGGAAGGCTTGTGGGACAGGGCGGCCTTTTTGCCTATCTGGGCACGACAGATGCAGCGAAAATCGAGGGTATGGTCCGCGGAGGCGATCAAAAAGCAAAGCTCGTCTACGAAGCCCTTGCCTATCAGGCGGCCAAAGATATCGCGGCCATGAGCGCCGTCTTGAAAGGGCAGATCGACGGGATCATCCTGACCGGCGGGCTGGCAAACTCCGTGGTGCTCACGGGCTGGATCCGGGAACGGGTACAGTTTCTGGGCCCTGTCTCTGTGTATCCCGGCGAAGACGAGATGTCGGCCCTGGCCGAAGGCGGCCTCCGGGTGCTGATCAAAGAAGAGGAATTGAAAAAATACCGGCAGTGAGAATCCGGGTTAAATTAGGGTCACCTATGGAAAAGGCTGTCAAGCATAGTTTTGGCGTTGAAGGCCGTTTCACAGGATCCCGGCTTTAGGACTAAAATCAGTCACCTTTCTCTGCTCTGGAGGATATCCACTGGATATCCTATTCGGGCAACAGCCCGGCAAGACTTGACCCCCTTCTCCCCCTGCCCGGGAGAACAGAGCCCGGATCAACGACATCCGGGCTCGATCGAGACGGGTTGTTTTTCCGTTACTTTTTCGTCACCCTGAGATCGATTCTCCGGTTCTTCGCTCTCCCCTCTTCCGTGGAGTTATCGGCGACTGGAAACTTTTCGCCATACCCTTCGGCCTGCAGCCGCTTGGCATCGGCACCTGCCTTGACAAGCTCCTGCATGGTGTTTTCAGCCCTTTTCTGGGAGAGTTTGAGATTATCTTCCGGCTTGCCCACATTGTCCGTGTAACCTCCGATCTTCAGCGCCGCTTTCGGGTAGGCTTTCATGATCGCCGCGATGTTCTTCAACTGTTCCGCTGAAGTCGGTTTCAGGTTCGCACTTCCCGTTTCGAAATCCAGCCGGTCAAAGGTGAACCAGGTCGTCTTGTCCACGGGCTTCTTTTTGTCTTCGATGAAGGCAATCAGTTTTCTCTCGACGCCGAACTCGGGGACGTTGATCTCCGTCCCGTTCGGCAGCTTGACCGCCGAGAACTTGCCGAGCTTTTCAAGTGCCTTGGCCGCCTCGGAAACCGCTTTCTCGGCCGGTTTCACGGCCGGGGGCGGCGGTGTGGGGCTGCAGTACTGCAACTGCAGGTAGAGAAGGATGGCAAGGCACACCATGAATACCAGTGTAAAAAGGTTGCCCTGTCCCCGGCACGAGCTCAGCGTCGACAGGAATACTCGCCTGTCTGTTGAGTGAAATTTAAACATCGTTCTTTCCTCCTTTCCTTTCCGTTGCCCCTTTGGTTTTTCCCCCGCCCGGATCCACGGGCTTTGTCCGCCGTTGCTCCACCGCCGGTGATCCGGGTCCTCGTTTCTTTCTCGAGATCATCCCGAGACTCCATTCATCGCCTCCAAAACAGCGTGGGTCGCAAGGAGACCTCCGTTCTTTCGTATCATCCTGTATCCGCCCCGTCTCCCGAAAGGGCCCATCTCATTTCCCGAAGACCTTTTTCAGGAGCTCCGTTGTCCTCGCAGCGGGGTTGGTCCGGATTTTCGTCTCCTCCTGCCCCACCATGTAAAACAGCCCATCCAGAGACTTGTGGGTCACGTAGTGGTCCAGGTCAAGGGATTCCATCTTCGCGAAGGGCACCATCCGGATGTACCGGTCCGTCATCGCCTTGTAGGCCCTGGTCACGCCCACCTCGTTCATGCTCTGCGAGATGTCGGGCTTGAAAGCGTCGGCGAGCTGCGTCGAGGTTTTCGACTTGAAGTAATCCGTCGCCGCCGTGTTGCCGCCGTTGAGGATCTTCTGCGCGTCTGCGATGGACATGGACTGGATGGCACCGGCGAAAATATCGGCGGCCTTCGGTGCCGCCTTCTCCGCCGCCCGGTTCATGCTGAGGACAAAGGCATCGACCTCCTTCTGGTAGCCTGCCATTCGCAACACATCGCCGACTTTCCGGATGTTCTCAGGGAGAAGGATCCTCACGGCCTCGTTGCCGAAATAGCCGTCCTTTCTGGACAGCAAGCCCACGGCGTTCTTCGTGCCCACCGACAGGGCCTCTTTCAGACCCGAGGCCACCGTGCTTGCGTCCTGCACGGAGCCCGTCACGGAGGGGAGGGGAGCGGACTTCAGGAGATCCTTCCAATCGGCCCCATGGGCGGAAGGCACCATCAGAGAGACGATCAGAACCACCGGGAGCAGCATCGGTTTCATGGAGAATCCCCCTTACGTTGAATCTCACAACCACAAAGGGTTTTTCCGTTCCTGGACGGCCTCTGCGTTCAAACAACCGTCTGTCCCTTCGTGAGCGCGAAAAAGATCGGTTTTACCACTGAATGGTTTCCGGGTGCCGGAAGCTGTAACGCCTTTGCGGAGGTGCCTTACAGGAAAACTATAGACCTTTTCCGATCAAAAACAAGCAAATTCGCCGGAGGGCGGAAAAAAGGCGGGCTGTTTCTTTAGATGGTTGAAAAGAAATGGCTTCGGGTGATTGAAAGACCGATCGAAAAAGCGGCCTGTCTCCTTTTTTATTCTGCAAGCAGCCGGATGCAGACAGGGACGATGGCGAGCGCCGCCGCGGTGACGACCGCCCAGCAGAGGATATCGACCGGCTTCTCCAGCCTGTTTACCACGCCTTCCCAGTCCGTGGTCTCGATCAGGCGCCTGCACCGTTTCAGTATTCCATCCCCCTGCGCCTTCGAGGGGAGACCGAGATCCGCCGCTTCAAAAGGAAGCGGAAGGGTGCATCCGTCGGCTTTCATCGTCTTCATGCCCATAAGACAACCTCTCTTTCAAATCGAAACTTCATGACTTCTTTCATCGGGTTCCGCCGCTGCGATCGTACTTGCGGAGGACCGCCGTGACCACCCCCCCGAGACGGAGCCCCGATTTCGCCCTGAGGGGCGGATGAATCCGATCGGCCGACTCGAGGACGGTTTCCTTCCCGCGGGTCCTCAGGAACTTCATCGCCCATTTCCCGTCGACCTCGGCAAGAACGATGTCCCCGCTCTTCGGTTTCCTGCCTTTTTCCACGAGCACGAGATCCCCTTCCCTGATGCCCTCATCGACCATGGAATCCCCGCTGACCCTGAAGAGAAAGGTTGAATCGGGGCGTGTGACAAGGTACTCGTCCAGGGAGACGACATCATGGAGATCCTCTTCGACAGACGACGGAATTCCCGCCTGGATATCCCCCGCAAGAGGGAGAGGCAAGCTCCTCCTCACGGGCTTCAGGTGACGCCGGTCCTTCTCGATCAGCCCTTTCGATATGAGCTTTTTCATCCAGAAATAAACGACATTCTTGGATCGGACCCCGAGCAGCTCCATCATCTCCGCGTAAGTCGGCATGCGCCTGTTCTCGCGTAAGAAAGCGGCGATCTTGCTCTGAACGTCCTCGGTCGTCAGCTTCCTGCCCACACTGAGATATTAATAGAACGATCGTTCCATTGTCAATATTTATTTCACCTTTCCTGTGAATCTGTTATAAATGTTCGATATTTCTTTGGATTTACGATAAGAGCCGGGGCCGCCCCGTGAGATTGAACGAAAAAACTCTGCCTGCTTTCGTTTTCATTATCCTTTATATCTTGACCTTTCCTGCCGCAGTCGCGCACGGGACGGACACGCTCAAGAGCGTCGATGCCCCCGGCGATTTATCCACCCTCGAGCAGCAGGTCCTGAGCGAGCTGAACCTCGCCCGGACCCATCCCCGTCAATACGCCTCGCATCTCTTGGAACTGCGAAAGCACTTCAAAGACAGGAATCTCCACCGAAGCGGGAACGTCATCATCGAAACGAGGGAAGGCGTGTCCGCCGTCGACGAAGCCGTTCGATTTCTCAGATCCGCAAAGCCCCTCTCCCCGCTGAAACGCTCCGAGGGCATGTCCCGCGGCGCCGGCGATCATGTGCGGGAGCAGGGTCCCGCGGGCATGACGGGCCACGACTCGGCCGACGGGAAAAAACCCTGGGACCGGGTGAGCCGTTACGGAAAGTGGCAGAGAACCATCGGGGAGAATATCAGCTACGGAAGCGACGACGCGGGGATGGTCGTCATGGGCCTCATCATCGACGACGGCGTTCCCGACCGCGGCCACAGGAAAAACATTTTCAACCCCGAATTCCGCGTCGCCGGTGTCGCCTGCGGCCCCCACGCGATCTACGGGACGATGTGCGTGATGATTTTCGCAGGCGGTTTCCTGGAGAACTGACATTCGACGGCGGTACCACGGATCCTCCCGGTAAAAAAGGGGCTGCAGCCTGGAACTGCAGCCCCTTTTCCATCTTCCCTCTCCGCCCGGAAGGGCCCCCTCAGCAGGGTTCTCCCCCGGATCAGGTCCCCGCGTCTGCGACCGTCAGAATCCTGTAATCCACGACGGTCACACCCTTTTCATAAACCAGGACGGGATTCAAATCGATCTGGTCGATCTCGGGATGGTCCATCACAAGCTTTGACAGGGCCTTCATGACGCCGGCGAGGGCCTTCATGTCCTTCGGCTTCTGCCCGCGGGCACCGGCAAGCACCGGGTAGCCCGTGATCCCCCGCATCATCTCCATGAATTCTTTTTCTTTTGCGGGCAGCAGGCAGAACCGGACATCCTTGTAAATCTCCGTGAAGATCCCGCCGAGCCCGAACATCATGGCCGGCCCGTACTGGGGGTCGGTGATGACACCGATGATGACCTCGACGCCGCCCGGTCTCGCCATGGGGGAGACGGTGATGCCTTCGAGCTTCGCCTTTCTGGCCTTCGCCCTGACGGCTTTCATCATCGCACGGAAGGCCTTTTCGACATCCTTCTTCTCCACGTTGAGCCGCACCCCCCCCACGTCGGTCTTGTGGGAAATGTCGGGCGAGGCGATTTTCAAGGCGACGGGTTTCCCGAATTTCTTCGCGAGGGCCGCCACCTCTTTCGCCGTCGAGGCGAACCCGGCGTCCACGGCGGGAATCTTGTATTGCTTCAGAAGTTTCACCGCCTCGGGCGCCGCCATCAGGTCCGTCGCCGCCGCATGGTTTTTTTCCGCCTTCTTCGGCTTGGCCACGTCGAAGGCGAAGAACCGGGCCATGGCCCTCACGCCGCGCTCGGGCGTGGGGAATACGGGGATCCCCTTCTTGTGCATGAGTGCCGACTCCTCCCGCTCCACGTCGGCGCCGCCGCAGAAGACGACGACCTCACCCTTCCCGGTAACGATGTCGGAGGCTCCGCGGACGGGGTCGCCGAAGATGACGACGGCGGTGTCGTAATCGGACTTCGCCGCCTCGATAGACCGCGAGTAGAGCGTGGGATCGGTGATCGCGTCGCCGGTGAGATCGATGGGGTTGCTCACACCGCAGTGCGCCGGGAGGAACGCCCGCAGCTTTTCCTTCAGGGCCCGGGAGGGCGCGGGCGATTCGAGCCCGTATTTTTCCGCCTCGTCGATGGCGAGGATCGCCGCACCGCCGGAACTCGAGATGTGAAGGAGACGCCTTCCCTTCGGCTTTTCCATGTAGGCCAGCGCTTTGGAGAAGTCATAGAGCTCCTCGAGGTTGTCGGCCCGGCAGACCCTGTATTTCCGGAAAATGGCGTTGTAGATCTCATCGCTTCCCGCGAGAGATTTCGTGTGGCTCTCCGCCGCAACCTTGCCGCGGGCCGTCCGTCCCGCTTTCAGGATGACGACGGGCTTCGTGGCCTTCGCCAGGGATTCCATGAACATGTGGGGGCGTTTCACACCCTCCACGTAAAGGGAGATGACCTTCGTGTCGGGGTCCTCGTTGAAGTACCGGATGCAATCCGCCTCGTCCACGTCGACACGGTTGCCGAGGCTCACGAAGGCACTGAATCCGAGGTGTTCCACGCTCGCCCAGTCGATGAGGGCCGCACCGACGGTGCCGCTCTGGGAGATGAAGGCGATCCTGCCGCGCGTCGTGATCAGCGGCCAGGAGGCGCAGAGGTTCGAGTAGGGGCTGTTGACCCCCTGGCAGTTGGGCCCGATGACCCTCACACTGTACTGCCGGGCCTTCGCGGCGAGTTCCGCCTGCAGTTTCTCTCCCTCCTCGCCCGCTTCGGCAAATCCCCCCGTCACGACGACGGCGGCTTTCACCCCCGCCTTTCCGCATTCCTCGATGGCCCCGGCAACCATCCTGGAAGGAATCAGGAACACGGCAAGTTCCGCGGGCGCGGGTGTGGAGCCGATGTCCTTGTAGGCTTTCAGCCCCAGGATTTCGTCCGCCTTGGGGTTGATGGGGTAGATGGGACCCTGCAGTCCCGCGTTGATCAGGTTGTACAGGACGTCGTAGCCGAGTTTCCCCGGCGTGTTCGATGCGCCGATCAGGGCAACGCTCTTCGGCTTGAAGATGGCGTCAAGCTGGCTGATGAGACTCATATATTCCTCCTTTTTAGGGTTTATGGCAGCGGGTTGGCTCGGCGGGTCGCCCGGCCGGGGCGCGTTATTTTTCTATCACAGCCGGGGCGTATTTTCTACGGTGAAGTTTCGTCAGCCCGACGCAACCGTCGTTTGACCTCCAGGGGCCTCCCGGGTTATCCTGTACGCCGAAAGGACGATCAAGGAGACGGCATGAGAATACTCGTGCGGGGCGGGAGCATCGCGGCGGGCGCGGGCGTCAACCGGAGTTACGTCGACATCCTGCGGGATCATCTCGCACCCCGGGGGATCGAAGTCATCAACCGGTCGAGGACCGGCGAAACCTCCTTCGACGGCGTCGAGACCTTCGGCGAGGACATCGAATCCTTTCAGCCCGACATCCTCATCCTTCACTTCGGTGTCGACGACGCCTTCTCGGCCGTGTACCGCTCCGAGTTCAAAGAGAACCTGGTACGCATCGTGAGGCTCGCAAGGGACCGGTTCGACCCCCTGATCATCCTTCTCACCTCCCACGGCTTCGATAACCCCCATGACATGGAGGCCGTCGGCATCTATTACCGGGCGATCCGGGAGGTGGGAACCGATCTTTATTGCGACATCCTCCCCATTCACACGTACTGGGCGGGTTATCTCCTCGGCAGGAAACGATCGGGAGCCGAATTCCTGCAAAAGGACGCCCGTTTCCCGAACGAGAAGGGACACGAAATCTACGCGGAAGCGATCATACAGAAGTTGAATCGTCTGCTCCAGGGATGAGTTCCTTCAGGCGCTTTTTTACCCTTGCCATCACCGGCCTGATTGTCTATATAAAAAGCTCTCAAAAAATCAGCAAAGAACCGACAGGGTCAAACACAGGAGGTTGAGCGATGAGGTTTCGAAGGGCGGGAAGGATTGCGGACAACCTGTGGTACCTCGGCCGCGAGGAATCAGGCACATACTACCTCGAGGGGAAAAACGGCGCCATCATGATCAACGGGGGGATGAGCTGCATCCTCCCCGAAGTGCTCGGGCAGATGAAGGAATTCGGCCTCGATGCTGCGAAAGTCACCCGGTTTCTCATCCTTCACTCCCATTTCGATCACGCGGGGATCGTCCCTTATTTCAAGCGGACGTACCCGAAGATGGAGGTGATGGCCTCGGCGGCGGCCTGGAACATCTTCGCCATGCCCAAGGCCATCACGATCATGAACAGCTTCAGCCAGATGAGCGCAAAACAGATGGGTGTCGGAGAGGCGCTCAAGGGTTATGACATCGACTGGCGCGATGACATCAGGGGCACGACCGTCGGCGAGGGAAGCAGGATCGACCTGGAGGGCGTGACGCTCAATATCCTCGAAACACCCGGTCACACGAACTGCTCCGTCACCGCCTACGAGCCGAACCTCAAAGCTCTCTTCCCCTCCGACGCCGCGGGTATCCCCTACGGAGACCTCCTCTTCCCGTCCATGAACACCAACGCCGAACAGTTCCTGGAGAGCCTGGAGAAGATGAAACCACTCGCCGTAAGGATTTTCTGCGCCGATCATTACGGATACATCACGGGCGACGAGGCGGCGACGGCCGTTGACCAGACCATCCAGGAGGGACGCAGGTGGAAGGCCTACCTGGAGGATTTCTACCGGAAGAGCAACGGCGATATCGACGCCGCCACGAAATCCATGACGGAGTTCTTCTACAAGGAATTCCCCGGCTACTTCATCGGCCCCGACATCCTCGAGGGGGTCTTCAAAGGGATGATCAAGTACATCGGAAAGACGATACAGTAAGATTACTCCGCCAAGTAGCAACCGCAAAGGGGGTTCGCCCTGAAACGAGAGGGCCACCCCCATTTTTTTGCCCTCCGGGACGGCCGGTCAGACGGCGGCATCCCGTGCCCTCAGAAAGCAGCGTAATAAAACGAGGAGATCAGAAGGGCCGCGAGGAGCATCAGGACGACGGGACCCGCCAGGTAGCGGTACGTGCCGTAGATGGAACACCGGAAGTATTCACCGGTGACAACGAAGCATACGTGCATGGGAGATATCATCATCCCCATATAGCCGAAGGAATAGGCGCAGGCCGTCGCGGCCGCAAGCGTCCCGGGACCGGGGTCATTTCCGATGAGGGCGAAGACGATGGGAAAGCTCGCCCCGACAAAGCCGAAGGCGACCCCCGTCACCAGACCGGCGATGAAGGGAATGACCATGATGACGGTGAGCAGGGGCACCCCCGACCCGACGAGTTCGTCGCGCATGAGCGTCACGAGCGTCGCCCCTGCCGTATCGAGGGGGTGTTTGATGACCGACGAGAAGAGCTGGATGCCCACGACCAGGATCATCATGAGCCAGGTGTTCCGATCCCTGAAAAGGACAAGGGACGGCCCGAACGACCGGGGGTCGGCCGTGAAGATCCATAGAAGCGAGGCAATGAGCCCCGCCAGCATGGCCAGCAGGCTCGCCATCGTCCCGCCGATTCCGGCCAGCGGCAGGAGAGCCGAACCCAGAACGGAGAGTGTGACAAGAAGGGCGATGGGACCCATCGCCGAAAGGGCGCCGGCAGGGTGAAGGGTTTTGGCTTGAGCCCCTTCCCCTTGTTTCCTTTTCACTTTTCTCAGGATGAAAAGATACCCTCCCAGCACGGCGACGAGGGTGAAGGGCATCTGGACCAGGAAATAGACCGCCACGGGGAGCCCCGAAAACCGGATGGCCAGGATCACGCCCGGGTAAAGAGGCCACCAGTATTCCCATATGTGGCGGAACCAGTAATTGATGGCCACCTTGTGGTTTTCGTCGAGCTCCTTTTCCGAGTCCACCGATGCGACGAGCGGCGCCGAGAAAAGGGCCCCTCCGGGCATGGGAAGAAGACCGACCAGGGCGGGAAGGCCGGCGAGGATAAGCCGCCTGCTCCGGAGCCAGTCTCTGAGGGCCGCGACGGTCTTCGCCATCCGGCCCGACTTGCTGAGGGCTTCGGTGAAAAAAAGAAGAAACAGAACGATGACGGTGAGGAGGTAATTCTCGGGCCTCGCGAGATCGGCCAGCTGCAGGACGACGCCCCGCGGACCGGTCCCGGTCCAGAGGGACAGGATCACTGAAAAAAGAAGGATCGAGTAACCCAGATGGAGGCCGGCCCGGTTGGCGAGCAGGATACCCAGAAATGAAAACCCCACTTTGACGAAAGCGGGGAGAGATATGATCGTTTCTGCCATCTGAAGGGGTTCTCGCCGCAACCATGTCGGCAGCCCCCATGATCGGGTTGCCGCCCGGTCCTGCTGAAAAAAACGTCACCCCGAGACGCGCGTAAACGTCTCAGGGTGACGGAACCTGCTTACCCTCGGCCGAGCGCATTAGAAACGGAAATTGAGACCGACGGTGAATATGTTGGCCCTGTACTCTATGTCCGCAATCGATAAATCGGGGTCCGTGCCGAAATAGCGGTAACCCAGGTCGAGGGAAATATTGTTCGCTATCTGAAAATCCACGCCGGCCAGAAACTGCCAGGCAAAGGCGTAATCATCTTCAGACGCATAATATGGTCCATAGGCATCGTATCCTGTGGCCTCCGCGTTGAAGTAACTCCACCCGATGCCGGCACCGATATAAGGATGGATTCCGCCGTCGGGATATCTGAAAAGCAGGTTGAACATGACATTGTTGAGGTAGACATCTCCCGACTCCGAGCCCCTTGCGGTTGCGTAAGAGTAACTGTGCTCAAAAATGTGACCGAACTCCATTTCGAGGGCCAGAAACTTCGCCTGCGGCGGTACCCAGCCGAACTTCACACCGAGGGTCCCCGTGTTGTCCGTGCCGGCATCGACGGAGGCTCCACGTACCGAGATGCGCATATCATCGGGCACGGCATAGCCGCCGAACACCCCCAGATAGAATCCCTGGCTCTGGGCGGCCGCCTCGCCGGCCGGCGCCGCAAAGACAACAGCCAGAAAAACCAGGGCCATGATCCTCACGTTGAGACTCTTCATCAGAAACCCCCTTTTCTCCTCGTTTCCCCTGTTCCTTTTTTCGTCTTTCCCTGATCATCAATAATTGAATATCGCCTGCGAGTCAACATCAAAAGAGACGGACGCAGCAATGCTCAACGCCTCATCCGGTTCCTCAATGTGACTCCGCGCGTCTCGTGCAGGAGAAACAGGATGTGAGCGATGATGAGGAAAATGAGCCCTCCGGCAAGAAGGTAAACCGTCCCCAGCGACCGGTACTCCGACACCCACCCGACGACATACACCGCCAGGGCCCCCACCCCGAAGACCAGGATGGACGCGAAGCCGTAGCCGGTGCTCCTCCACTGTCTCGGCGTGAAGTGCGCGACGAGGCTGTTTTCGATCGGCTGGATGCCGAGGGCGAAAAACACGTAAGCCGCCGCGGCCGCAACGAGATACTGCTCGCCCAGCAGGGCGATGAGGACGACGAGGGGGAGGCTCACGCCGTAGAAGACCAGGTAGAGCCTCCGCAGGTCATGCCGGTCCGCGAGCCCGCCCCCGAAGAGCTGCCCGAAGATTCCCGCGACATAGACGAGCGACGTCAGAAGCGCCGCCGCCATCGTCGTCGTCGCCGCGATGTCGGGGATGTGGAGACTGTGGAAGAAGCGCGAGAGGAAGGGCGCGTTGTATTCCATGTGGGCCGGCAGCGCCACGATGTTGATCCTGTAGACGAGCCCGCCCAGGGTGACGATCCAGAAGAAAAGGACAAGCCGCCTGAGCGGATGGGCTGCCGGTTCCTCTTCCATCCCGTCATTGTCCTCGTGCGCTTCCAGGGGGGTCTCGTCGATTCTGACGAACAGCAGGGCCGCCCCCCAGAGAAGTCCGAAGATGCCGAGTGAGAGGTAGGCCGCCTTCCAGCCGGCAAGCCAGTTCAGGAGTCCCGCCACGAAGGGCCCCGCGATCAGCCCGACGGTCCCCGCCACACTGAACACGCCGAGGGCCATGCCACGGTTCTTCGCGCCATGGGAGATGAGCCCCATGCCGGCCGGGTGGCAGATGCACGAAAAGACGCCGATGACGGCGAGGGAGTACATGATCCCCGCCGGCGTGGAAGACAGGGCCGTCATGACGGCTCCCGCGGCGGTCCCGAAAAAGCAAATGATCAGGGTCAGGCGGTTGCTGAAACGGTCGGCGAAAAGTCCCCAGGGGAGCGCACCGAGGCCGAACATGAGGTACATGGGGAAGCCCAGAGCCAGCACGTCCTTCAAGTCGGTCTTCAGGGACAGCATGAGCGGGATCGCAAGGGCCGGGAAGGCGATCTCGTAGAAGTGAAAAAGGAAGTGCGACACGGAGGTGAAGAGAATGATCTTTTGTTCGTTGTCGACTTTCGATAGGGGCATTCCCTGACTGAACCTCTGTGGGCGGTCGGACGGGTGCGGGTTTTAAGGCACCTGCAGGGCGGAAGAGGGTCTCCGGGACAGTCCCTCTCAGCTCCTGAAGAGATCGTCAAACCACCGCATGAATTCATCGTCGGCGAGACCTTTTCGCTTCGCCGTCCCGGAATCCACAAGGACAAAGGTCCCCGAGGACTTTGTGCAGAGCTCACCGGCTGCATTGTAGATCCCGCCTTCCGCGACGGCCTCCCGACCGTTTCTGACCTCGACGACCCTTGCTTCGGCCTTCAATTCCACACCGACAAAGAGGGGTTTCAGGAAATCGACGGTCATCGATTTCGTCAGGAGCAGGCTCTTCAGCTGAAAAATAACGACCCGTCCCATGACCTCGTCGAGGATGGTCGCGAGGATGCCGCCGTGCACGAGGGTGTCCCACCCGCAGAGGTGGGCCGGCACCGTGATCCAGGTAACAACGGAATCCGTGCCGGCGTAAAACTGGAGGCGGAGTCCGTAAGGGTTGGAGGGGCTGCAGCCGAAGCAGTTGTGCTCCGGCCGGTTCGGCAACAGCCGGAGGCGGCTTCTTTCATCCATGGCGAGACCGGATCCTTTCCTGAATTCGGCGCCCGGGGATCCCCCGGAAAAACGCTGCCCTTATATCACAGGGTGCGGAGAAAAGAGAACTTTATTCTTGTGTCGGCTTTTTACCCGCGGGTCTTGACATCCTCTCCGGGGTGATGATTAATAGAGCGGCGAACCGGAATCGAAAAAAGCCGAGGACAGGACGGATATGACGGAAGACAGGCGACGGACACCCCGAGGGGTCGAAGGCCCCCCCGATGCCGGCGACACCGGGCTCCCCGGCGATGCTCTTCTCAGGGCATATCCTTCCGCCACCGGGAAAGAACTGCTCGACCGCATCCTGGAGTCGGAGAATCCGGCGAGAATCGTGGAGAGTCTCTCCTTCGGCGATTTCTTCTGGCTGATCAAGAAAATCGGCGCCGCCGACTCCATCCCGCTTCTGTCCCTGGCCACGGACGACCAGTGGCAGCACATCCTCGACATGGAGACCTGGGACCGGGACCACCTCGACGAAGAGAAGGCCATGGCCTGGATGAAGAGGCTCTATGGAGCGGACCGGCAGAGAACGGTCCGCTGGCTTCTGAGCGACGGGTACGAATTCGCCTGCTTCTGCCTGAAAAAATACCTGGACGTCCTCGTGGCGGAGGAGGGCGAGGAACCGCCGGAGATCCCGGAAGACTACTTCACCCACGACGGGGTGATCTTTCTGGGGGTTTCGAACGAGGCGTTGCGCCCCTTCATCGAGGAGGTGACGAAGCTCATGGCGGGCGAACACCCTGTCCGCTACCTTTCCCTCCTCCAGGCCCTCCCCGTCCTGATCGCCACGGAAATGGAAGAAGAGCTCTACCACCGGCGGAGCATGAGGGTCGCGGAGCAGGGGTTTCTTCCTTTTGACGAGGCTCTCGAAGTTTTTGCCCCGCTCGACGAAAGGGTTCTGGTCGCGGGCATCGAGGAACGGGTCGCTCCCGTCGAACTGGACGAGGACGAGATGAAGGCCCTCGTCCCCCTTCTGCCGCTGTACCAGGCGGAAAAGGGAAGCCTGTTCGAGAAAGCCCTCACGACCATCGGAGAACCCGCAGCGCTGGACAGGATCCGGATGGAATTCGCCGGCATCTGCAATGCCGTGACGGCCGTCGAGGCGCCGGTGATCGAGGATGCTCAGGACCTTTTGAAGACCTGCCGGGAATCGGCAGGCTACCTGAACCTTGCTATGGAAATGATCTGTAAAAATGACCCGGAGAGAGCCGGCAGGTTGATGATCGCAAACCCCCTTCTTTCGGTGCACCGGGTCGGCTTCGGGTACCTGCTGAAACTCCGCTGGCGGGTTGAGCAGTGGAAAAAGAAAAGCTGGTTTGATAAAAACGGCCTCACGCCGGTGTTCTGGGGGGACGACAGGGGCGGGGTTCTCGCGGCGCTCCTCCTGAAGAAGCCGATGTTCTTCCAGGGCCTCGATTCCCCGGAACCCGTGAAGAGCTTCGAGCACGCCGGTGAACTCGAACGGGCGGAAAGGGTTATAGAAGAGATCGCCGCACTGGACCGCCTGTGTTCGAAACTCTCGGAGATCACGCCGCCGGACGGGGACCTTTTCCTGGAGGAGGACCTGACCTACCGGCAGCTTCTCTTCGATGTCTGGTCCCGCCGCCTGCTTCAACTGAAACCATCCCTATCGGGAATTTCCATCGATCAGGCCGCAAGCCTTTTCCGTCTTCTCCGCTCGGGGGAAGAGAGACCGCCTTTCAGGATGGGCGGTTTCGACGAGGCCTTTGTGAAGGATCTCACGGCTCAGGCGGGAAAAACGGAAGACCTTCCCCTCCTTCGGGCGTCCCTCTCGTCGCTCTGGGAGGAATTTCGGCGTGAATGCGAATCCGCCGACATCGCCGGCCTCGGCCCTGTCATCCCCAAGTTCTTCCTGATTCTCTCGCCGGAAAAGGCCCGGACAGACTGACACCCGCCCGAACGCCGTAGAAACGGAGACTCCCGTCCATACAGGTTCTCGGGCAACAAGAAAAGGGGGAGAGGCATCCGGCGCCGCTCCCCCACGCATCCATGTCCTTCCGACCGCAAAATATTCCCGGGCTTTTTTCAGCGGCCGGGCGAACGCCGCATCCCCGGATCCCTCCCCAGACCGGGCGGCGTCTGCCATCGCCGGCGGATGTCCTGCTGTTCCGGGGGCGTCATCTCCTTCCATCTCTCACGAAGCTCCCGGCGCCGCTCCGGCGGCAGTTCACGGTACCGCTGGTAGGACTGACGGATCCTGCTCTGGTCCTCCGGCGGCAGCTTCTTGAACCTGTCGTACCGTTCCCGGATCTCCTGACGCCGCTCCGGCGGCAATTCCCGCCACCGCTGGAAACGGTCTCGGGCCTGCTCTCTCTCTTCGGAGGTCATATGTTGCCACCGGTCTGCTCCCCTGCGAAGGCGGTCCTGGCGATCCGGAGAGAGTTGATCCCACCGATCCTGGAAAGGCTTGAGGACCTGCTTCTCTTCCGGCTTCAACTGATCCCAGTGCGTCCCCTGCGCGGCCCCCCGGGCCGGCACAGAGATGAACAGGGCCAGGATTGCGATGACCAGGACACTTTTCCCTCTATTCATCCATGGACTCCTTCTCACCGACGGTTTCCTTCTCCCGCGGGCCTGGTTTCTTTTTCTTTTCGGCCCCGGCCGGCGCCCTGTTTCCCGGGGAAACGGGCCCCCCGGAAAGATAGGGGTCGATGCCGCTGTAGCCGTCTTTTTCAAAGGCGCCGAGAAACTCCAGAAGCTCCGGGTCCGGTGGCGGCTGAGCTTCCTTCGCCTGAACACCCACGGCAACCACAAGGACAAAAGCAGTGACGGCCAGAAATTTACACGGTGTCTTCTTCATCCGCCAGCCAGCTGTAGAAATCCAGATCCTCATAGAGGTCGATCTGATCTTTCGCGAGGACAATCTCGAAATCCTCGGGATTCTTGACGGCAAGATCGTGCTTCGGCGATGTGAACCAGAGAGAAAAAACCATAACGGCCGCGGCGGCTGTGGCCAGACCGCTCATTTTCACCCACCGCGGCAGTCGAAGCATCAGGCCGGGCCCTTCGTCTGCGGCCTCCACGGCGCGGTGTCGTATATCCCCCAGCCGTGCGAGGGTGGGACCATCGAGATTTCCGGCGCTTTCGTTGAGAGCTTCCCTCACCCTGTTCAGGAAACGACCGTTTTCGTTTTCTTTTATCTCAGTCACGATCGAAAGCCTCCAGTCTTACTCTCAGCGAGTGAACGGCCCGCGAATAGTGGGTCTTAACGCTCCCCTCGGAACAGCCCATGGCGTGGGCCGTTTCGGCCACGTCCATCCCTTCCCAGGCCCGGAGCAAAAACGCCTGTTGCTGGCGAAGGGGCAGGCCCTTCAGGCCCTTCAGCAGGGCATCGGCGAATTCCCGTCGGAACACATGATCGGCCGGTCCCGGGACGTCCGCATCGGCAACCCCCTGCAGGGGATCTTCCTCATCGTCCGCACCGCTCCGGGGTGTAAGCCAGATCATGAAGCGCTTTCGAACGGCCTTTCGCCGGTACCAGTCCGTGATCCGGCTCTGCAGAATCCGGTAAAAAAGCACATTCCACTCCGGTTCCGGACGATCCCTGTAGAGCCTCACAAAACGGAGCATGGCTTCCTGGACCAGGTCGAGGGACTCCTCCCTGCTTCCTGTGGCAATAAAGGCCATCCGGAAGGCTCTCCGCTCTATGCCTGAAAGAAAACGGTTCAGATTCTCTTTCGCGCCCAGCTGACTCTCCTCGAGAGCCTTCCCCGGTGGACATCGCCCAGCGGAGCAAGGTCTGTGATTTTAAACGATTAGTCACCGAATCCGTTGACAACGGGGCCGGACCGTCCGGATTCCAGAAGAAAAATTGCAACCGGGGAATTCTTACCACAAATCCAAGGGCGTGGGTGAGTCCTTTTTCCCCGGCTGAGGGTCGGAAGAGCCTTCCGGAAGCCGGGGGCCGGAGACGGGCAGACCGGGATAAAAAAGCCCCCGGGGAGCTGCACCGGGGGCCTTCACGTTCCGCCGTTACTTCACGGCGGCCTTTAATTCTTTACCGGCGGTGAACTTCGGCACATTCTTCGCGGGGATCTTGATCTCCTTGCCCGTTCTGGGGTTCCTCCCCTTGCGGGCGGCCCGCTTGGACACACTGAAGGTCCCGAAGCCGACCAGTGTCACCTTGCCCTTTTTCTTCAGTGTCTTGGTGATCACTTCGATCATGCAGTCAACGGCTGCGGCTGCGGCTTTCTTGGTTTCTACTACCTTTGCCACCTCATCGATCAAATCGGCCTTGTTCATTTACTAACCCTCCTTACATGCTGTTGTGATTTTTTGTCTATGTCGGATAATTCTCTCCCCGTTTTCAGATCACTGTCGGCCGGCTTAACTCCCCTCTCGGTTCCCCCCTCTCCTTTTTTTCTTCCCCCGGCGCCGGATCCTCGCACCGCCTTTTCCTCCGGATCGCTGTCGCAGCCGGCACCCCGCTCTTTGCTTCGCAGGGCATCATGGTTTTTTCGTGTCCGATCCGGAAACCGCCTCCCCTGAATGGATCGGCGCCTCTCAAATCCGCAAACCCTTCATACACGCCATTATTTCCAATGTCCAGAAAAAATATTCATGCTCAACGATTTTTATAAAAAGAAACAAACGCTGTATTCCGTTGCTGCACAGGGGTCTTCACGTCCGCCATCACAATCGGAGAAGACCTGAAGTCATCGTTGAAACGGATAAAAATAACCGAAAGAAATCCGGGGGACCCGAAGGGGGTTTTGATATTGTTCATCGCGCCGGCCGGACCTTTTCCCCTGCCCGCAGACCCGGTTTCATTTAACCCGCCGATGGTCTCTTCTCTGAAGCTCCCGCGAGACATCATCCGCCTCGCATCGCCATCGAAACCCGAAACGCCCGACAGAGAACCCCGTGACTTCGGTATCCATTCTCCCCCGAGAGGCGTCATTTCCGAATGGGGCCGCGCTCCCCCGGGCAAAGCGGCCGGTTCAGGAAAACCTGTTGCCCCGATGCCGGAGTTGCCGTAAAAATGGAAGCATCAACCCACGGGCGGGTCCGAAGAACCGGTCAGGCGGCAGGAAGAAGGCTCAACACAGGCACTTTTCTTGCACATTTCACGGAATTACGAAATTGACCCGCCCCGCCGAAAGGTGGTGTGCCGCCCTATGCCAGACAAGAAAAAAGTCACGGGGAAAAAGACCGACGCCGGAAGAAAGATCGGCAAGCACCGGTCCATCGAAAAAATCATCAGAAAAAACAGGGTGATATCCGACTGGCTGAGAGAGGGCGGTGCCCGCGGGGGCAGGCTCTTCATGATCCTCACCGATAAGCCGCCCGGAACCGGGCGCAAGAAATTGAGGGGGACCGCCGACGCCGTCATCGAGTTGGGCGCGGAGATCCTCGCGCGCATACTGGAAATTGAAAGAGAAAACAAACATTTACGATCTCTCAGCCTGACCGATGAACTGACGGGCCTCTACAACAAACGTTTTTTCAGGATTCAACTCGGCGTCGAAATGGCGCGATCGAGACGCACCGGACAGTCTTTCAGCCTGGCCATCCTCGATTTCGACAACTTCAAAGTCATCAACGACAACCTGGGCCACGCCGAGGGGGACCGGTTTCTCAAGGAGGTGGGCCTGCTCATGCGGGACAGGCTACGCCCCACAGACTTTCTGTGCCGCCTCGGCGGCGATGAATTCGGCATCCTCATGCCGGCAACGGGCCTCGTCGACGCCATCGGAATCGCCCGGAGGCTCCAGCATTTTATCACCGATATCCACTGGAAGAAGTGTCTCATTACGGCGAGCATCGGCATGGTGGAGTTCGATCCGGCCTCAAAGGCGGATCTGGATGACATCTTCAACCTGGCCGACACGGAACTCTACAGGGCAAAGAAAGACGGCAAGAACAAGATTGCTTACAGGGGGACCATCGAACGGCGAGTGGCTCCGGCCGAGCCCGTCAGTCTCCAGGAGCGGGACCTCCTTCTGAAGACAAGGGGAGGGATACCCCCGAAATAAGGCGTCGGATCGTGAAGATTCGAAGCGGACGGAAGGTGAACAAGATGAAAGCCGGAAAAAAGAGAAAACCCGTCATCGTTTGCATCACCAGCGGAAAAGGCGGCGTGGGCAAGACCTTCCTTGCCGTCAACCTTGCCGCGGCCCTGGCGAAGAAAGGAAAGAAAATCCTCGTGGTCGACTGCGACTTCGGGCTCGCCAACGCGGACATCATGCTCGGTATCCGGCCCGTGCGGACCATGAAGGACGTCGTATTCGGCGACGCAACGCTTCAGGACGTCATCATCAGTACACCCGGGGGGTTCGATCTCGTGCCCGCCTGTTCCGGCGTGAGAGACATGGCCCAACTCCTGTACGAACGCATCGAGAGGATCAAGGAGATGCTCCTGTCGCTCGAGAACTACGATCTCATTCTCCTGGACACCGGCGCCGGAATGACGGAGGTGGTCCTCCAGTTCAATCTGCTCGCCGATCGGAACATCGTCGTCATCAATCGCGAACTCACCTGCCTGACCGATGCCTACGCGATGATCAAGGTGCTGTTTCAGCTGTTCGGACGCGACGCCTTTGACATCATCGTCAATTCTTCATTGGACGAAAAGGAGGGGGATCGGATCTTCCGCCACCTCGATTCCATCAGCAGGCGGTTTCTGGGGTTTCCCCTGACATATCTCGGCTCCCTGGTTCACGACGAGAACGTTCCGCGATCGATCATGAACCAGGAGCTCCTCGTGACGGCCGCCCCGCACTCAAAGAATGCCCGGAGCTGCGTCTCCATGGCAGGCGTCCTTTCCCGCTGGCGGGTCTGACCGCCCATCCCGGAGAGGAACGCATCGCGGCTTCGCCGCGGCCGCACCGGCGGGACGGGCATCCTTGCCGACAGAATAAAAAACTGGAATTTTGCATGAAAAACGGCTAATTTTCACTATCTTGATGATTGACCGGTCATCCGACCCGGAGGCATTTTATGAAAATGTTCAACAAGCGTTTTTACATCCTGGTTTGCTTCTGGCTACTTCCCGTTCTTCTCGTCACGTTCGGCCCATACGGCGACAGCCGGGTGGCGGCCGTTGACACGAACACTTACAAGAGCCTCAAGCTCTTCACCGAGGTCATCGACATCGTCGAGAAAAACTACGTGGAAGACGTCAAGACCCAGGCGCTCATCCAGGAAGCCATCAACGGGATGATCCGGTCCCTCGACCCCCACAGCGCCTTTCTGACACCGGACCAGTACAAGGAACTCCAGGTGGACACCAGCGGCCAGTTCGGGGGGCTCGGGATCGTCATCACACTCCAGAATGACCAGTTGACGGTCGTCTCGCCGATCGAGGACACGCCCGCTTTCAAGGCCGGCATCAAGGCGGGGGACAAGATCCTGAAGATCGACGGACAGCCGACGAAAGGCATCGCCATCACCGACGCCGTCAAGAAGATGAGGGGGCCCGAAAACACGAAAGTCATCCTCAGCATCATGCGGAAAGATTTCACCCAGCCGAAGGATTTTGTCATCACCCGCGCCACCATCAAGATCAAAAGCGTGAAACAGCAGGTTTTCGACGGCAACATCGGGTACATCCGGCTCTCGAACTTTCAAGAATCGACCACGGATGAACTGAAGAAGGCCCTCCAGGAAATCAACGGGAAGGCCAAACCTCTGAAGGGACTCATCCTCGATGTACGGAACAACCCCGGCGGACTGCTGGAGCAGGCCGTGAAAGTCTCGGACGCCTTCATCAAATCCGGATCGATCGTCTCGACCAAGGGCCGGGTCAAGACCGTCGATGCCACTTTTGTCGCGAGGGACGACGGGAACGAGCCGACCTGCCCGATGGTCGTGATTGTGAACGAGGGGACGGCGAGCGCCTCGGAGATCATTTCGGGAGCGCTGCAGGACAACAGCCGGGCGATCATTCTGGGGACAAAGACCTTCGGCAAGGGATCCGTCCAGACGGTGATCCCCCTCGAAGACGGCTCCGCCATCAAGCTGTCGACGGCGAAATACTTCACGCCCAAGGGACGGTCCATCCAGGCGGAAGGCATCGTGCCGGACATCGTGGTCGAGTTCGTGAAAATGCCCGAGGAAGAGGAAGGGCCGGAAACGGTCATCCGGGAAAAAGATCTTAAGGGCCACATCAAGGGAGAGAAGGAAGCGGCCCGACCGAAGGAGATCCCGGAGAAGAAGGCAGAAAAGAAAGAAGAGAAAAAAGAAAAGGATCCGCTGGTCCGGGACAATCAGTTGAAGAGTGCCGTGGATATCCTGAAAAGCTGGGAGGTGTTCAGTAAGAGCGGACGGTAACGAAGGGACCGTCTTCACGGACGCCGCCGTGACAAGAAGAAAGATCAAAAAGGCCAAAAAGAATCATCGCTCCCGGCTGGGTCTGCCTGTTTCTCATCGGCCTGACGGTTTTCATCCTCCGGGTGATGTTTCAGCCGGCGAAACGCGATCTTTCTGAAACAAAGGTCATGCCGCACAACGCCCGATCCGGTTCCGCTGGAGGGGCCCGGGCCCCGGAACAGACTGTTCCCCGGCACCTGAAGATCGCGATTCTCATCGATGACATCGGCCAGGATCTGAAACCTCTCGATGAACTCCTGCGGCTCGACGCACCGATCGCTTTTTCGGTTCTCCCTTTTCGCAGTCATTCCGTCACGGCGGCAAGAAAGATCCACGAGGCCGGTCGAGAAGTTCTCCTCCACCTCCCCATAGAACCGCTGGACGATCCGGAACGGGACCCCGGCGAAGGGGCGATTCTGACCGCCATGAGCGATCAGGAAATCCGGTTGCAGGCGGAAAAAGACCTGAAGGCGGTCCCTTTCGTACGGGGCGTGAACAACCACATGGGCTCCCGCTTCATGCAGGACGGGAAAAAACTGAGAGTTCTCTTCGGGAAGCTGCGGGAGAAGGACCTGTACTTCATGGACAGCCTGACGACGGCGTCTTCGAGGGGTGCGGAGGCGGCGGACGAAACAGCCGTCCCGTTTGCATCCCGGGAGGTTTTCATCGATCATGCCGTCGACCGGGACAGGGTGTTCAGGAACCTGGAAGGTCTTTTGCAAAAAAAGGGCGGAGGCAAAGTATCCTGGCCATTGGTCACCCTTATCCTGAAACGGTCCAGGCCCTGAAAACCTATCTCCCCAGGCTCCGGTCGGCCGGCATTGAGGTGATCCCTCCGTCCCGGCTTATCAAAGAAAACGGGAAACCCCGTCCGTCGGGCAACACCCGTTCGCAACGAGGTTGACGATTCATGAGCACAGCGAAGGTAAAATACCCTGCCCGGACACTGCTCCTCCTCGGTGTCCTGTTCGTTCTTCTGGCATGGCCCGGACCGCAGGCCGCCCAGTCGGCCGACGGCTCCCGTCGGGCATCCTCCGACTATGTGCAGGGCCTTTACGCCACCCTCAACGGGGAATACCAGGAGGCGGCTTCCGCATACGAGAAGGCCCTTTTTGCCGACCCCACTTCGCCCTTTCTGGCGATGGAGCTTGCGACCCTGTACACCCGGATGGGAAATATCGACAAGGCGATCGCCGTGGGTGAGAAATCCCTGAAATACAACCCGGAGTACACCGATACCTATCTCATCCTGGGCGGGCTCTACCTGCACACGAGGCAATACGACCGGGCGATCGAGACCTACCGCAAGGTGATCACCCTGAAACCCGGCAACCTGGAATCCTACCTGTACCTGAGCGTCATATACGCCGAGACCAAGCAATACGCCGAAGCGATCGATATCCTCCAGCAGATGCTCAAAGCGGATCCCGGAAACGTCATGGGCCATTACTACATGGGGAAAATCTACGCCGAGATGAGACAGTACCGTGAGGCCGAGCAGTGGTACCTCAAGACCCTGGAACTCAAGCCCAACTTCGAGGCCGCCCAGTCCGACCTGGCCCTCCTCTACGAACTGCAGGGGGAAAATGCCAAGGCCCGGGAAATGTACATCAACATGATCGCCCATCATCCCGGACGAACATCGGCAAGGGTCAAGCTCGGCAAATTGCTTCTGCGGGAACGGAAATACGGGGAAGCCGTGGGCCAGTTCCAGGAGATCCTCAAGCGAGACCCCAACAACCGTGAGGTGCGCTTCACCCTGGGGCTCATCTACTACGAATGGAACAAGTTTGACGAGGCCATCGCCGAATTTTCCGAAGTCCTGAAGAGGCACCCCGACGACGAGGAGACGCGATACTTCAGGGCCGCCGCCTACGGCGAGAAGAAACTTTATCCCGAGGCCCTCGACGACTTGAACAGAATACCGGTGAACTCCGATCTTTACGCGAACGCGCAGATCCAGATCGGCGTCATGCTGAAGAAACAGAATCGACTTCCGGAAGCCATCGATGTCACCAAGAAGGCCATGAAGGTCAAGAAGGGGGATCCCGCCCTCTACGGTTTCCTGTCCTCCCTCTACGAAGAAAGCAAGGATCTCAAGACGGCGGAGAAGACCCTGCAGGAAGGTCTAGCCGTGTCGCCCCGGAGCGCCGACCTGCACTACCGCCTCGGTGTGCTCTATGAAAAAACGGACCGTTTCGACGAAAGCATGAAACAGATGGAAGAGGTCCTGAAAATCGAACCGGAAAGTGCCGAGGCCCTCAACTTCATCGGCTACAGCTACGCCGACAGGGGGATCAAGCTCGATGAGGCCGAGACCATGATCAAGAAGGCCCTTGAACTCAAACCCGGCGACGGCTACATCACCGACAGCCTGGGCTGGGTCTACTTCAAGCAGAACCGCAACGAGGAAGCAATCCGGTATCTGGAGGAGGCCCTGCGGATCGTGCCCGACGACCCGGCCATCGCGGAACACCTGGGCGATGCCTACGCCAGGACGGGACGGGTTCAGGAGGCCATCGAAAAGTACAGGCTCGTCCTGCGGCTGAAACCCGACTCCGAAAAGATCCAGGAGAAGATAGACCGGTTAAACCGGTAGGAGTTCGGTGCCGGCGGAAATGTCTCGATCCGGGTGTTTCCAGGGTCGTTCGGCCGGCCGAACATCTCATCGAGAAGACAGGACACCCCGCCATGGGGCCGGAAGGGATCTTCGATTGAACATGCGAAGATGGGTCCTCTTTTTTCCGATCATTCTGACGATCGCTCTTTCGACGGGCTGCGCCCCGCGAAAGGCGCTCCTGCTTGGTGAGGATTTCTCCTCCCCCGGGCGCGCCCTGGCGAAGCTCCAGGAAAGGAACGAAGCGACAGGCGCCCTGCAGGGCGTGAGTACGCTGATGGCTGTCACGTCTGAGATGCGCTACACTGTGAAGATGGCCCTTTTTGCGGAAAGACCTTGTTTTCTTCGCATCGAGGAGATGCCCCTCTTCGGTCTTCCCGATCTTTACCTGTCGGCCAACAGACGGCAGCTCAAGGTTTTCTTCCCGAAGGAAGGCAAATTCTACGTGGGGAAACCCACAGGGAGGAACCTCTCGAAATTTCTCCCCTGGGGGGTCGAGGTGGAGGACTTTCTGGCCCTTCTCTTCGGCATGCCGCCACCCCGAATCGCCGGGGCGGAAAGGACCGAAGGCCGGGTGGACGACGATCTCTACCGGGTCGACGCCTTCGGTGGCGACAGGAAAATCGGATCCCTTTGGATCGACCCGCTGGATCACCGCCTCGTCAGGACGGAGATCCTGTCCGAAAAGGGGGATGTGCTCTGCGACGCGCGCCTGGACTCATACGGTCCGGCCGGCGATGCCATCATCCCCACAGAGCTTACCCTGAACTTTCTCAGGCCTCAAAAAACGGAAGTCATCATCCGCCACGGAAGCATGGAGATCGTTCCGGTCGAGGACGATGACCTCTTTGATCTCGAAATCCCCTCCGGCATCACGCCCCTGCAACTGGACCCTGGACCAAGGGAAGAAATCAGGGTTGACCCCGGTCACGAAACTCCTTGACGATTCCTTCCTGCAATCGTTCACCGCATAAAAAAGCGGAGCCGATTTGGCCCCGCCCCATTCCCTCTTAATAGGCAGGTAGTTGAATTTTCTAATAGGGGCTGATACTATTTTTAAAATGATCAGGCCGAAAATACTTCAAGTCGTAGAGCGCAAGCCGGCGGTATAGAGTCGAAAGGCTTAAACCGAGGTATTTTGCTGCCTTCTTTTTCCCTTCGACGGATAGTCCGTATTTCTCCAGCGCTTCCCGAATTGCATCCCTTTCGAGACGATCCATTTCCTTCAGGGCGGGTTCCTCTGATGCTCCGGTGTTGACTGTGTCGCAATAGAAATTTTTCAACAGTTGAGTTAAATCACTAATTTTTATGAATTCATCCGTCGATACCTGAATGAGATACTCAACTGCATTTCGCAACTCTCGTACGTTTCCGGGCCATGAATAATTGATGAAAAGCCTTTCAACTTCCGGGCTCAGCTTTTTGGGGGTCAATCCCGTTTTTTTGGAATATTGATCCATGAAGTGGCGGAACAATTCGGGAACATCTTCTATCCTTTCTCGCAGCGCAGGCATTTGTATAGGGATGACATTGAGTCTATAATACAGATCCTGTCTGAATTTACCCGTGGAGACCATCTCTTCGAGATTGCGGTTTGTGGCGGCAATGATTCGAACATCAACCTTCACCGGAAAGGTGCCTCCTATTTTTTCCACCATGCCGTCTTCCAGAATCCTCAGAAGTTTTGACTGGGTTGCCAGTGGGAGGTCACCAACCTCGTCCAGGAAGATGGTCCCGCCCGTTGCCAGTTCGAATTTGCCGATTTTCCCTTCACGCTTGGCTCCGGTGAAGGCCCCTTCCACGTAGCTGAACATTTCGCTTTCGAGAAGGTTCTCCGGTATGGTGCTGCAGTTGAATATCACTAACGGCTTGTCATATCGGCGGCTCGCACCTTGGATACCTCTGGCAATCAATTCTTTCCCTGTTCCTGTTTCTCCCCTCAACAGGATCGTCGAATCCGATTTAGCAAATTGCCGGGCAGTATGAACTGCCTTTTTAATCGTCTGACTTGACCCGATGATCTCCCCGAAAGGATCTTCATCGCCAATTCGCGATGGAATCATGTATGTTCTTGTAGGCGAACCGGCCTCTATATGGATCACAGATCCGGCCGGCTTTCCTTCAAAGAGTACCGGTCTCGACAGGAAAGGAATCCAGTGATCACCTCTCTTCTTGCCAAGTTTCGAGATGGGAATGCCAGTTGGTGCTCCAGATTGACAATTGCTGTGAATAGCGCGGAGAGCCAACCTTTTCATTGTATCCTTGAAATCGCAATTCTTCAGGTCCTTCGCAGAGGCGTTCAGGATAAATTCGGCAGCGGGGTTGATGTGCGCCACCTTTCCTTCCTCATTGACAATGATCATGGGTTTCTCTACGGCGTTGATCGCCGTTTCAAAACACCGAGCAAGTTTTATTGTGGATTCATGGTACATTTCCTTGATGATATAATTGGCGATTAGGGCCGAAATGGTAGAGAGATAGCTTTGACACTGTGAAAGGCTATTCGTCATGATATCGCGGTGATGTTTGTTGTAGGCAAGCAGGAACACAGTGCCTTCAATAGAAGAACCCGTACGTATGGGATAGTATATTGCCATCGAGTAGGGACAAATATGTCGCCCCTGACACTTTCTGCAATGTTCTCCGTAAGTAGGGTCCTTTAATACATAAACTTCGCCCGTAGAGATGCACCGTTCAGCGTAAGAGTTCCTCGGTCGAGGGCCTCCAATGTTTTTTCGGTAGGCTCCCGTTCCTGCAATCGCGATCATTTCTTTGTTAACGACGCCAAGCTCAACCCCGACCATCGCGGAAACCATATTGATCAGTCTGTCTACCTCTTGGCTGAAACTAATTTCCATCACGGACTCCGGGAAGATTGGTTTGAGTCTGAGGTATACAGTCAATGCATCTTATGACTGATCCCTGTTTTTTTATCGCAAATCGCCGAGAAGGCGTTAGGGCTAAAGTAAAAGGTACGAAGGATATTCAATAAGGTCAGAAGCTGAAATTAAGCCCGCATTCAGCCAGCGGAATATCTGAGTGCACTGTTTTAAAAATATACCAGGTAATCATACTATGACATTTAAAAAAACGTGTCAACCTAAATTGTCATTTGTCCCCTTAAATTTGTCAGATTTCCATTTAAATTTCTCAATTTGAGAAGAATGATCAGAAATCTTCTCCATTTGAAAAAGACAAAAAAACACAGCAAACCAATCAATTCCATAACATCGCTAATTTATTAATGAATCAAAACTGCAATCCGTGAGGCATGCTCCTTGCTCACTTGTCGGAAAACCGAAGGGGGGTTTTGGGGATAGTTCGCAATGAAGAAAGCAGGGTTCCCTTAAACTATCGAAGGAGGATCTTTATATGGATGAGAAGAAAACGAAAGAGACGGCAAGAAGCAAGGTTATGACCCCGAAGGAGGCGGTTCAGAAATTAATCAAGAACGGAGATATCATAGCCAGCGGGGGTTTTACTGTTACCAGAAAAAGTTATGCTATTTTTTAATTGTTACAACAAAATGCATTCTGAAGTTTGATGAGAAAACGAAGATTGCCTATCTTGCCGAATATTACCCGGGAGAATCCCCGGATGCAATTAAGAAAACGATCGATTGGGATATCGATATTTCGAGAGCTATCGAAAGTAAACCTCCTACCCGAGAGGAGATCCGAATTCTGAGAGATGAAGTGGATCCGGAAGGAATTCTGCTGGGCAGCCTGAAAAAGTGAACTACCACGAAAATGTAAACAACGCTAGCGTAACTCACGATTTTAGAAGTACAAATTGATGAATGGTAATTTCCGGAGAGGTTAAAGTGTCATGGAGAAAGAAAATAAGTGGAAAAATGTAATTGAAGAGATAGAACGTCTTCTAAGGCTGCGAACTTTTCCTGTGGGTGTTCGGTTTCTTGAAGACGAAAAAGAACTGGAGAAAATACCCCCCAAAAAACTTGTTAGGCCCCCCAAAAATACGTTTGCATGCCAGCTTACGACATTGGCAAGGACGTATGGACATACCTATAACATAACTGAAAAGTCTCTTATGCCTGTGTGCTCCAATATCCTCGGGTTTTGTGACATTTTACCCCGGGTCGCAGACGGGGAATTTCGGAGTATTGCCTGGTGCGAAACTAAAGAGGATGCAAGAAAATACGAGGCCTCGGTTCCGCGATTACCACTGCGAAAATACAGCAATATCTTGATGGGCCCACAGGTCAGAGGGCTATTCGATCCCGATATCGTATTATTCTACGGCAATCCAGCTCAGATAATCCTTGCGGTCAATGCTCTTCAATTTACAGATTATGAAAGGATAGTATCTTATTGCATTGGCGAGTCGTCATCCTGTGCGGAAACGCTCGTTCAGAGTTTTCTCATGAAAAAACCGCACGTAAGTCTTCCTTGTTTCGGTGAGCGTAGATACGGCCATGCTCAGGATGATGAAATAATTGTTGTTGTTCCCGGAACGCAGGTTGAAAAATTAAGACGAAACTTGATCGAGCTCTTCAAAAGGGGTGTTAGATACCCTATAGCTTATGTCGGTGCAGGAGAGAATGTATCAGCGCGAGTGCCAAAGATTTATCATGAAATTCAAGGCATTACCGATGACTATAATTACGAATAACAAAAAAAGTAACAACACAAGAAATAGAGAGGTTCATTCGATGAAAAACAAGAACGGCCTCTGGCTCTTCTCTGCGGAAGCATCATAGATGTGATAGGACGAACTTGAGCAAACACTACAGCAGGAAAGGGGTACCTCGAGAGTGCCACACCCTAAAAGGAGGTACCACATGAGAGAACAGCGTCTGTTGATTGAGAGTTGGTGTAGATAACACATTATTAAGTGAAAGGGGGATCCAGTAGTGTCCCAACGTTTTATTTAAGACACGGTGTAACTAAATGAAAACAATAAGCAAATTAGCCGATCTTTCATTTATCGATTTGATATCCATTTTC